>Ga0307957_1000851_pt1 | contig 16932 bp, 18 predicted proteins | sample OrgLakmetagen490_FD_201830 | JGI IMG/M metagenome (GOLD analysis project Ga0307957, IMG submission 201830) | Saline water microbial communities from Organic Lake, Antarctica - #490 | ecosystem: Environmental > Aquatic > Non-marine Saline and Alkaline > Saline | place: Antarctica: Organic Lake... | reverse complement strand
TCGTGAGCTTCTTCAGAAATAAATAGGGATTCATTTTTACTCTTATTTCCCACTCGATGTATAGACATACTTTCAATTTGGGCACTAAATAAATTGATCATAAATTATGTTGAGTTTCTTTTGGTATAATAGTTAAAAATAGTTTTCAATTCCAATTTTCATCAAAATCAAAATCATCAAGATTTTCAAATTCGATATCGTCATTTTTTTCCTCTTCCTCTTCCTCTTCATCCAATTTTTCAGCTTCGAACTCTTTGTCTGGAGGAGAATCTGGGAGCTGTCCTTGAGCAAACATTAAATTGGGATAATCCTGGCCGTCCATAGGTTCTTCTATATCTGCTAATTCTACATAAAAGGTCCACAAGCTAAAAAAGTCATAGACGTAAATCATCTTTGTGTTTTCTCTAGAAAAGACACTATCTAGGCTGGTCTCATTCATCATTTTGATGTCGTTTTGACCATCACTCATGTCAAAAAGCAAATACTCTTCTCCTTGATTCCAGTCTTCATCACTTTTGTAAAACGAAGACATTTCTGTACCGTCAAATCCAAAAGCTTGTGAGATAGAATTATGTAAATCTTCAAGGCTTGAATCATCTCTTATTTCAATGTCCCTAATTACGTCGTCTAAGGTATCTAATACGACTCTGTATTTATAAATCATAGGATCTAATTTTTAGAATTTGATATTAATTTGGCCTCAAAACTTTGCATTAAAATATAAAACTGAACACCAAACAACAAACAAGCAATAACTAAATGCAAAGGTTGCGATAAAAAAGGAAAATCTAGATAATACATCGCAATTCCTGTTATTATTTCTAAACCTATAAAAACCATCATCCAGTTGGTAAGTTTGAAACCTAATTTCTTTGTTTTATTTAACCACCAAATACCTGCATTTACAAGAAATAGTAGAATTGAAAACGTACGATGCGCATAAAAGACTAAGTCTGGATTTTCTAGCCATTTTGTTTTAGCATCATAACCTAACAGATCGATTTGATCGTCTACAAATTGCCTGACTTGCGTTCCCATTGCTATTTGAATTAAGCTAAGTATGACGGCAAATATCAACAAGTTTCTGAATGTGAATGTGCTTAATCTTGAACTATTTTTTCTTGAAGAAAGTTTTAATATATAAATAAGTAAGGCTACAATCAAGAGAGCTACAAGCATATGAATGGTAATTCTCACTGGTGACAGCACTGAATACACCACTGTGGCTCCCAGCCAAGCTTGAAATAATAATAAAATTAAACAAGCTATTGAAAGCAATGTCAATTTTTTATTTTTTCTCCAAAGCCAAAATGAACTAACGGTCATTATTAATATGGCTAAACCTGCAACAGCACCAAGTAATCTATTGATGTACTCTATCCAGGTATGTAAGGCATTAAATTCAGCATAATCATGCTTTTCATAAGTTACCCAATGTGAGTTTTCAAAAGCCTTAGAAGAGGTGAAAGCTTCTTTAGAAATTTTTAACGCCCTATCCAATATGATAACCTGCCCTTTAAAGTAATCATGATTTGGCGCCCACTCTAATTGACTTTCTTCGGTAGGTGGAATGTAATATCCAAAGCATTTAGGCCAGTCTGGGCATCCCATACCACTCCCAGTCATTCTTACAACAGCACCCGCAATAATAACGAGATAGACAATAATAATAGAGGCTTTTATTGATTTTCTAAACACGATTTAATTTTTTACAAATATAAATCTTATCCACAAGATGCACTATGAATTATGGGTTTTAGCTTTTATTTTGGCATGTTTTTCAGAAAATCTTAGGCCTGTTTAAAGCCACGTGCTTCTCCCTCTTTCAACATGTATTGAAAAGCAGCTTCATAGTCGTTTGGAATATCGCCATCCAAAATGGCTTCTTTTATTTTAGCTTTAATTTCTCCAACTTCACGACAAGGCTCTATCTGAAAAGTTTCCATGATTTCTTTTCCTGAAACAGGGGGTTGAAAATTACGTACTTTATCACGCTCTTCAACTTCTTGTATTCTATTTCTAACGACCTTAAAGTTGTTGTGATATTTTTTGTAGCGTTTCGGATTTTTTGTAGTGATATCAGCTTCACATAGCATCATCAAATCGTCTAGATGATCTCCTGTGTCAAAAATAAGCCGTCTCACGGCAGAGTCTGTCACGTCATCATCTACAATAGCAATTGGCCTCGAACTTAGCAAAACTAATTTCTGGACTAATTTCATCTTATCATTAAGAGGGAGTTTAAGCCTTTTAAAGAGCTGATAAACCATTTTCGATCCTTTGAATTCATGCCCGTGAAATGTCCAGCCTATTTTCTTATGAAATCGCTTAGTAGGTGCTTTTCCAATATCATGAAGAAGTGCAGCCCATCTTAACCATACATCATTGGTTTCGAGTGAGATATTATCAACAACCTCTAGCGTATGCCAAAAGTTGTCTTTGTGTTTTTGACCATCGATCTCATCAATACCTTCTAAGTGAGTAAGTTCGGGAAGAATGCGTTGTAACAAATTGGTATCGTGAAGCAATTTAAAACCTACTGAAGGTTTTTCTGACTCCAGTATTTTGTTAAGTTCTGTGACAATGCGTTCTTTACTTACAATATCAATTCTTTCTGCATGATCTTTAATAGCCTGAATGGATCTTTGATCAATTTTAAAATGAAGTTGACTAGCGAAGCGAATCGCTCGTATCATTCTTAGCGGATCGTCAGAAAAAGTAACTTCTGGATCTAAAGGGGTTTTGATAAGTTGAGTCTTCAAATCTTCCAAGCCTTTAAAAGGGTCTAGGAGTTTTCCGAAATTTTTTTTATTAAGTTGAAGAGCTAGGGCATTGATTGTAAAATCTCTTCGATTTTGATCATCTGCCAAAGTACCTTGTTCAATTTCGGGATTTCGGCTATCTTTAGTATAAGATTCTCTTCTAGCTCCAACAAATTCAACTTCAAGGTCAAAGATCTTAAGCATGGCAGTACCGTAGGTTTTAAAGACTTTAACGGGAGGTTTTCCAGGTAATTTTTCTGAAACCTTTTTAGCTAATTCTATGCCGCTGCCTATAGCGACAACATCTATATCTTCAGCTTTGCCTCTTTTTAAAAAAAAGTCTCTCACAAAGCCACCTATAACATAGGCTTCGACATTGATGTCGTCTGCCGCTTCTGAAAGAATATTAAATATTTTATGTTGTAAGGCGTCTTGGTAATAAGAATCGGGCATATTATTTACGAATCACTTCAACTTTACCATCAAGGTCTAATTTGATGATGGTTGAAGGTTTTTTATTTTTAGTTGACTGGTACAAATTTACGATATAGTCCACACCATTTAAAATTTCTGGTGAAATTTCAAAAAAGTTGGCAGGCGTGGGTTGCCCGCTTATATTGGCTGATGTTGAGACAATAGGCCGTTTGTATTTGCGAATCAATTCTTTAGCAAAAATATCATCTACCACTCTAATGCCTAAGGTATCATCGTCTGCAATAAGATTTGTGGATATACGTATAGGGTTTTGATAAATAATAGTTGTAGGCTTATCTGCATATTTAAGGATGTCATAAGCGACTTCTGGAATATCCTCGACGTATTGGTTTAGCATTTTAAAGTCTGGCACTAAACAAATTAAGGATTTAGTGTTAGGTTGATTTTTTAGAGCATAAATTTTATCGATGGCTTCTGCATTTGTAGCATCACAGCCTATTCCCCAAACGGTATCTGTAGGATAAAGGATAAGTCCTCCGCGTTTTAGGATTTGTATGCATTCAAGAATGTATTCTTTTTGATCTTTCATGATATGGTTAACTTTTAGGAATTTATTTTTCTACTACTGTAGCATATTGCACAAAGAAAATATCTGAAGCTGTAAAACATAAAAGTAAATTGTAAAGGTAAGGCTTTAAAGATTTTGTTTTATTGATTCCTTTATGTGAGATTATTTTAAACCCAAGGGTCTCATACATTCTTTTTATACTTTTTTTTGTAAAAAACCTTATGTGTGTGTGATCCATCACTCCACTTTCTTGATACATCCACTCTTTTTTTAAGATAAGCATTTTTAAAGCGCTATGATATCTTATGTTTGGAATAGAACTTATGATTCTTCCTTTATCTGTTAATTTCTCTTTCATCTTGTTTAGAACCGTGTAGGGATCTAATAAGTGTTCTAAGACATCATTGAAATAAATAACATCAAAATAATCATTTGGTAAATCATCAAGAAATTTTTCACATTCACCAACGAAAACTTTATCTAAAATTTTTTTTGCTTCTTCTGCATGTGGTTGCATGTACTCTATTCCCCAAGTTTCTGTCTTGTAAATATCTTTAATTTGCTTGGCAAATATACCCTGACCACAACCAACGTCTAAAACAGTTTTCGCATTACTTGGAAAGAACTCCAACATTTCAGATCTTTTATTGATGTAGTATTTTCCTCTTTTATTGTGGTAATCCATGAATCCATTTTATGTGATTATTATAATTGATAGTCATGAATCAATTATTTACTTAAAATCTCTAATATTTTATTCAAATCCGAAAACTAAAAGGTTAACCAAAGTTCCTTATTTTCACTCATAGCCTTATTTTTTTAGGAAAAAATTTGTGAATTATGTCTAGATAGGTAACATTTTAAGCAATTCCCTAACTAGTATTTATTGGGTAGAAAAGAATTTATTTTGGGCTTAAACTAATTAATTATTTTTAATTTTTGCTTGTTTTTTTTAGTTGGTTTTAGTCGAACTATTTAAATGAATCGGGCGAAGTAATTGTTTTAGTAAATAGATGTATTTTGATTTAACACTGGTTTTAATAGAGTATTTACACACCAAGTAAAAGTGGATTAAGATATAGGACAAATTTCCATCATGTTTTTTTATCACATATAGTAAAGAGCGTTTTAATTCAGCTTTAATTTGAATTGATTTTGGAGTACTAGCACCGTGATAATGTATACATTCTGCTTTAGGTTCGCAAATTGCATCTAAGTTAGATTTTTGCAAGCGCTTACATAAGTCGGTTTCTTCATGATATAAAAATATATTAGTATCAAAACCACCAACTTTTTTGAAGTTTTCACTGGTTAGCATCATAAAACTACCTGAGACAAAATCACCTTTGGTAGGTTTATCTAGTTTTAAGTTTCTGTCTTTGTATTCTTTTGGTCTTAAATATTTGTAAACCTTTCTTCCAAACAGAACCTTGATTGGTGAAGCAAAAAAATCTAATGTTGGTAAAATCTTACCATCATTTTTATAAGTTGTGGGTGCGCAAACACCTATTTCAGAATTTGACTTTAAAGTGTTTGAAAGAATACTTAAACAATCATTTTTAAAAAGAACATCATTGTTTACAAAGGCCACAAATTGACTTTTAGTTTTATTGAAACCAAACATATTACCCCCACCAAAACCGCTATTTTCTGAATTTAGATGTAAATGTAAATTACTTAAGCTTAATGATTCACAGTGGCTTTTTAGGTTTAAGTAGTCGTCTGCATCAGATTTATTATCCACAATTATAATTTCAAAGTCAATGTCTTTGCTTGTTTTTTTATAGATAGAATCAATGCATTGAATGGTATAATTAGACGAGTTGAAATTGATTAAGATAACTGAGATTTCTACCATTTTTAAACTTCTAAAAATTGATTTATACCAACTTCACAGCGTTTAATTTGAGCTTTAGTGGTTTCCTCTTCAATGGCCAAGTTAATGTCTATATTTGATTTTGATTGTTCTTTGTGATAAATGTGATAAGCGATTCCTGCAAATTTAAGTCTCTTTCCTTTAATTCCAATATTATGTAAGCGTTGAATCATCTCGGAATCATCAATTCCCCATCCGACCAAATTTTCATTAAAACCATTTACCTTTATAAAATCATCTCGCCAAAACGACATATTACAGCCCCTCAATTTTTGAGAACGTTCAGTAATTGGCCTAAAAAATTGAGCTAAAAATGGTAAGTGAATAGTTCGGCCACGTTTTTTAATGCCTTTTGAAAAATAGTTAAACTGTGTTTGCTTATTAGTGAAAATTTCGGTTGAGTAATTTTCTTGAATGTTAGCACGAGAACCATATAAATAAAAGCCTTTTTCTGAAAACTTCAAGTGATCTTTTATAAAGTGTCTGTGCATTATAATATCACCATCAATTTCAATAATATAGGGATATTTTGCCTTCGCGATGGCTTTATTCATAATTCTTGGCTTCCTATTTCCTTTGTCCTCGTGTCTAATGTGAATAAGAGGAACAGAGAGTTTTTTTTGATAATTCTTTATCAGCAATGATGTCTCAGCATTGGAACCATCATCAGCAATTATCACTTCATCCGGTAAATAAGACTGATACGTAAGACTTTTCAATAATAATTCTAGAGCCTCTGGCCAATTATAAGTGGGAGTTATAAGACTGCATTTAGGAAATGGCTTCATGAATATTAGAATTATTAACCTACAAATGTAGTTAAGTTTTGTATCTGTTAAAATAAATTGCTTTAGAAATCTGCATAAGAACCTCTATAGTTTTAAATTTGAAAATTAAATAGTATTCATGGACTCAGATTTTAACTCTACTTATAAACAAAACAAAACAGCCTTAACTGCTTTGGTCACTTCTTTCGATAGTATCGGTAGTGTTTTTGGTGACGGAGATAGAAATATAATAAAAACAGTGAATTTTAAGGGTAAAACATTGAATATTAAATCTTTTAAAGAACCCAATTTTATCAATAAGATTGCATACCAATACTTTAGAAAATCTAAAGCTAGACGTTCGTTTGAGTATGCAACCATTTTAAAAGAAAAAGGAATAGGTACTCCAGAGCCTATCGCTTTTTTCGAATTTAAAAATGGCTTTGGTTTTGGAAAGTCATTTTACATCAGTTTGCACCAATCTCCAGATCTTACCTATAGGGAACTTGTTCATGAACCTGATTTTCCGAATCATGAAGAAATTCTTAGAGCATTTACAAGGTTTTCTTTTGATTTACACGAAAAAAGAATTGAATTTCAGGACCATTCACCGGGGAACACGCTGATTTTCATCACTGATTCTGGATATGACTTTTCTCTAGTAGATCTTAATAGAATGCAGTTTAAAACATTAAGTTTTAAGGAGCGCATGTATAACTTAAGACGGTTGACTCCCAAAAGAGAAATGATTGAAATAATGAGCGATGAATATGCAAAGCTCATAAAGAAACCAAATACAGAAGTATTTGAAATGATGTGGAATTTCACATCTGAGTTTCAAAAAAAATTCCACTTGAAACAAAAACGGAAGAAAAAAATTAAATCGCTATTCTGAAGATTTTATAAGTTCTTTTAAGTAAGGATAACGTTTGTAAATACTCAAGGCATTCAAATAACAGATAATCATACCTTTTCTTCCATCTAAAACGCCAAGACGAATAATATAGCTGTACAAAAACTTGTATACTGGTTTAATAATAAAATGATACGGGTTTGGCTCAACTCCCTTAAGAAAAAGTTCTTTAGCTTTTAAACTTGCATAGCTTAACATTTTTTTCTTGTAAGAAATGTAGTTTTCATATGAATAATGAATAAGATGATGTTGCAGGTTTGCCACTTTACCATTTACTTCTAGAACTTCATGTACCAAGCGCCCCTCGGTATACATAGATTTACTTTTTTTAAATAATCTTATATTTTTGTCAGTTTGCCAACCACTGAAATGTAAGGGTCGACTTTTGAACATGAATTTTCTATAAAAATAATAAGCATCTGCAGTTTTCTTAGATTGGATGGTCTCCAAGATTTCATGTTTTAAAACTCCGGGAATTCTTTCGTCGGCGTCCAAAAATAGTATCCATTCATGATTTGCTTTGCTAAGTGCAAAATTTCTTTGTTTTGTAAAATTCTCAAACTTATGTTTGTGTACAATAACATTTTGATAAGCTTCTGCAATTTCTACGGTAGAGTCCTGAGAATAGGAGTCTACAACTATAATTTCATCTGCAAAATCTAGATTACCTATAACGTCAGCAATATTTTTTGCTTCATTTAGAGTAATGATAAGTGCCGAAATCTTGGGCATAGATAAAAATAGGTTAGATAGATGTTAAAATGCAAATGTAAAATATTGTAAGTGTTCTTTCATAATAAATGGGCAATTGATTTAATAAACTATAAAAAAATTTATTTTTGTCCTATAATTTTTTTGAATGCAGGCATCTATTATCATAAGTACTTATAATTCTCCTTTATGGCTAGAAAAGGTGCTTTGGGGCTATAGCATACAAACCATAAATGATTTTGAAATTATTATTGCAGACGATGGTTCTACTGAAGAGACCAAATTGTTGCTAAAAAAAATCAGTAGTGAAACTAGTCTCTTAATAACCCATGTTTGGCACAAAGACAATGGTTTCCAAAAAACTAAAATTTTAAACAAAGCTATTTTAGCTACAAAATCTGACTATTGTATTTTTACAGACGGTGATTGTATCCCAAGGAATGATTTTGTGGAAACCCATCTTAAATTTAGGAGGGAAAATAGTTTTTTATCTGGGGGATATTTTAAACTACCACTTTCTATTTCAAATAGAATCAAAAAGCAAGACATAATGGGTCAACATTGTTTTGAATTAAAATGGCTCACAGAAAGGGGGCTTAAAACCTCTATGAAGAATCTAAAATTAGCATCTTCATCTTTTTTGCCTATGTTATTAAATAGCTTAACAACAACTAAGCAAAGCTGGAATGGACATAACGCTTCTACTTGGAAGTCCAAAATTTTAGAGATCGATGGCTTTAATAATGAAATGAAATATGGTGGAGAGGATAGGGAATTCGGTGAACGATTGGTGAACCTAGGTGTAAAACCCATCCAAATACGATATTATGCTATTTGTGTTCATTTGGAACACTCAAAGGGTTATATAAATCAAAAGGCTATTGAAAAAAATAATGAAATCAGGAGACTCACCAAGAAAAATAAAGTTATAAAAACACAAAAAGGACTATCTACTCTTTAATGTTAAGTAGAAAACCATCTAATTTTTTAATCACCTTGTCTGGGCTTAATTTCCGATATAATTCAAGACTTTTAGCTTTTAAACTTCTAATTTTTTTTCCTGAGTAGTAGTCAGGGATTAGTTCATCAAGATGAATAGATACATTCTGGTTTCCATCCTCAAAAGAACTCCAAACTTTTTTATCTATCCAAGGTGAAAAAATAGTAAAGGTTGGAATTTGAATTGCTTTTGCCATATTTACAGCACCTCCTTCGTTTCCTATTAAAGCGTCACATGAGCTGGTCATCGCAAGGAATTCTCTAATACTATTTGGTTTTATTTCGATAAAAATTTGCTTTTGAGTTTGCTTCTTGCATAAATTGTAAATATCCAAGACTTCTTCTTTTTGATTAGGCACATAATTGAAAAGAAGTTGAGCATTTGTACTCTCTATAATATAATCCAATACTATTGCCATATATTCAAAAGGATATGATTTGATAGAGCTACTCCCTAAAACACTTATCATATAAAGAGGCTTAGTCATATTAATCTTAGATTGTTCCAGTAAGCCTCTAGCTTTAGAAATTTCAGCATCAGTCAAATAAATTCTAGGACGGGTAATAAGTGGCAATTTTAAATTGAGAGGAGCTAGTAGTCTCAACCTATCTTCTATAGCAATTCCAGCATTTGTTTTAGGTTTTGTAGAGTTTTTAAAAAGGTGAGTATATATAAACTTAGTATGGCTTTTTTTCCAACTTATTTTCGTTTTAGCGCCAGAACTTAAGGTGGTGAGATTACTTTCCAGTTTACCGTACGCATCAATTACAACATCATAATTGCTCTTTTTTATTTTTTTCAAAAACTTGAAAAACTCTATTTTGTTACTTCTATATAGATCTTCAAAGACTATGACTTCATCTATATAGGGATTGTTTTCAATAACTGGTATTGTAAATCGATTGATAAGATAATGAATTTCCGAATTCGGATAATTCCTTTTCAGATTCTCACAAATAAGACTGGAGACGAGAACGTCCCCAATCATTTTTTGTTGAATTACCAGTATTCTTGGAGCCTCTCCAACCCATCCCAATGGGGGACTTTTGCTTTCTGAATCTAATCTTGTTCTTTTCATAATTTTAATAAATCCCTCCTCTTTGGGAAGGCTAGGAGGGGATTTACACCGCTACATCATACGTTCTCAAAGCATCGTTAAGGGAAGTCTTTTTGTTTGTACTTTCTTTCCGTTTACCGATGATTAACGCACAGGGGACATTGAATTCACCAGCTGGAAATTTTTTGGTGTAACTTCCAGGAATCACAACAGAGCGTGCTGGTATAACTCCCTTCGTTTCAACAGGTTCGTCTCCAGTCACATCTATAATTTTTGTGCTCATGGTTAATACCACATTGGCACCTAAAACTGCTTCTTTTTCTACCCTTACGCCTTCAACAACAATACAGCGGCTCCCTATAAAAGCACCGTCTTCTATAATTACCGGTGAGGCTTGAAGTGGTTCCAAAACTCCTCCAATTCCAACACCGCCAGATAAATGCACATTTTTACCTATTTGAGCACAACTTCCTACAGTTGCCCACGTATCTACCATAGTCCCTTCATCTACATAAGCGCCTATATTCACATAACTCGGCATCATAATTACACCTTTAGAAATATAAGCCCCATGCCTTGCAATAGCATTAGGCACTACGCGTATTCCTCGCTCTTTATACCCGGTTTTTAGTGGTATTTTATCATGATATTCAAAAATTCCGGCCTCCATAGTTTCCATTTTTTGAATTGGAAAATACAAGACGACTCCTTTTTTTACCCATTCGTTGACTTGCCAGCCTTCTGTAGTAGGTTCTGCACAACGTAATTCACCACTATCTAGTCTAGAAATAACAGTACGAATGGCCTCAATAGTTTCCTTTTCTTGAAGTAAGTCTCGGTTATCCCAAGCTTCAAGTATTTTCTGTTTTAAGTCTTCCATTATCGAATTTTTTTGCGAAGATAAGGTTTATGATTAAATCCAGATTCTTAGTGGATGCCTTATCTTTGTTGCATAATAGAGAATATGAAAACTAAAGTTATTGCCTTAGATTTTGGTATAAAAAGAACGGGAATTGCCATTTCTGATGAAATGAAGATGATAGCTTCTGGTCTTAGAACTGTAGAGACTAGGAACTTGATGCAAGAGCTGAAAAAAATAATCGAAGAAGAGTCTGTAGATACACTTGTTGTAGGTCAGCCTAAACACATTGACGGCAAACCCATGCAGTTGGAAAAAAATATTCTCTTTTTTATAGAAGATGTGCAGGCATTATTCCCATCTCTTATTATTAAAAGGATAGACGAACGGTTTACTTCAAAAATGGCTTTTCAGACCATGATTGATTCTGGTTTGAAGAAGAAACAACGCCAAAATAAAAGCTTGGTCGACGAGATTAGCGCTACGATTATACTTCAAAATTATCTTCAATATATCTAATTTGTCGAAAATAAAAGATTATCCAAACCAAAAGAAATAAAACCTGTATTTTTGCAATCCAAAACTAAAGGGTGGATGCCCTCTCACGTAAAATTGAGATTATGATATTACCGATTGTAGCTTATGGTTCTCCTGTGCTGAAGAAAAAAGCAGAAGACATTTCGAAGGATCATCCAAAAATTGATGAGCTCTTAGAAAACATGTTTGAAACCATGTACAAAGCAAGTGGAGTAGGACTAGCAGCCCCACAAATAGGTCTGTCTATTCGTTTGTTTATTGTAGATGCTAAGCCTTTTTCTGAGGAGGAGTCTCTTAGTGATCTTGAAAAAAATGAGTTAGAGTCTTTTAAGCGTGTGTTTATCAATCCACAAATTATCGAAGAAAACGGTATAGAATGGGATTTTAACGAAGGCTGTTTAAGTATTCCAGATGTACATGAAGATATATTTAGGAAGCCTGAAATCACGGTCGAGTATCTGGATGAAAATTTCACTCCTCAAAAGGAAAAGCTGACGGGCCTAGCTGCTCGTGTGGTTCAACATGAATACGATCATATTGAGGGAATTTTATTTACAGATAGGATTTCTAACCTGAAGAAAAGACTTATAAAAAATAAATTGACCAATATCTCCAAGGGTAAAATAGAGGTTGGATATAAGATGAAATATCCACTAGCTAAAAAAATTAGATAGACCAGCTTATAAAGCTAAACAATTTGCATATTTGCCAGCCAAAATATAACGTATGAAATTAGACAAAGTATTATCTATATCCGGTAAACCTGGACTTTTTGAATTGAAAGCTCAAACCAGAGGTGGTTTTTTAGCAGAATCATTTATCGATGGGAAAAAAATTCCTGTGAGCATGAAAAATAATGTCAGTATCTTAAGTGAAATTGCCATTTACACTTACACAGAAGAAATACCTCTAAGGAACGTTTTTCAAAAGATTTTTGATAAGGAAGAAGGGAAGCAATCTATAGACCATAAATCTTCTAAAAAGGAATTGACTGATTATTTTAGTGAAATCCTTCCAGAATACGATGAAGACCGTGTTTATCCTTCAGATATTAAAAAAGTTATACAGTGGTATAACCTTTTGATATCTAAAGAAATCACAGATTTTTCAGACCCAAAAGATGAAGAAGAAACGGTTGAAGACCCAAAAGAAAATTAATTTCTACACTTATATCATTCCAACCCTCTAAATTTTTCATATTTAGAGGGTTTTTTGTTTAGAATATTTACTTTTAAAATAAAAATAATGTACACAAGACAAAAGCAATTAAAAGCGTTTGAGAATTTGCTTGACACCATGGACGAACTCAGAGAAAAGTGTCCATGGGATAAAAAGCAAACTATGGAATCTCTTCGGAATTTGACAGTAGAAGAGGTTTATGAACTGGGAGATGCTATTTTGGAGAATGATAAGGTGGAGATTAAAAAAGAGCTGGGAGATGTTTTGCTTCATATTGTGTTTTATTCAAAAATAGCAAGTGAAACTAAAGATTTCGATATTGCTGATGTAATAGATAGCCTTTGTAAAAAGCTTGTAAACAGGCATCCTCATATCTATGGAGATACAAAAGTTGAAAACGAAAAGCAGGTTAAGGAGAATTGGGAAAAACTAAAGCTAAAAGAGGGAAATAAGAGCGTTTTACAAGGCGTGCCTAAATCTTTGCCAGCCTTAATAAAAGCTAGTAGAATTCAAGACAAAGTCGCTGGTGTTGGCTTCGATTGGGAAGAACCCTCGCAAGTTTTTGAAAAAGTCCAGGAAGAATTAAGTGAGCTACAAGAAGAGGTGAAAGCAAATGATTTGAATAAAATAGAAGATGAATTTGGAGATGTTTTATTTTCGATGATCAATTACGCGAGATTCTTGAAGATCGATCCTGAAATAGCTTTAGAGCGAACTAATAAAAAGTTTATATTTAGATTTCAACATTTAGAGAAAAGAGCTGAAGAACATAATTTAAATTTATCAACTATGTCATTAGAGGAGATGGATAAGTTTTGGGAGGAGGCAAAACATCTAAAACTTTGATAAAATTTGTTTTCTAAAAGTTAAAGATATACATATTAGGCTACTATTTTTTTTTGGCTAAACCTTAATTCATATTATTGTTATTATAAACTATTAAAAAACGAAACTCATGAAAAAAGTAATTTTAACCATCGGTATATTCATGTTTGGGCTACTATCTACATTTGCTCAAACTGAAGAAAAAGTAAGCGATGCTCAACTTCAAAAATTTGCAGAGGCTTACCAGACTGTTCAACAGGTAAATCAACAAATTCAGCAGGAAATGGTTACGGCTATTGAAGCTGAGGGAATAACAGCACAGCGTTTCAATGAAATTTATCAGGCAGAAATGGATCCTGAGGCTGAAGTAGATGCTACGGAAGATGAAATGACAAAGCAAAAAGCAGCTCTTAAAAAGATTGAGGGTATGCAGGCCGGAGTTCAAGAAGATATGCAAAATAAGATTAAGGAGAAAGGTTTAACCTTAGAGCAGTATGAGAACATAGGAGCTCAACTTCAGAATAGCCCAGAATTACAAAAGAAATTGCAAGGTATATTGATGAAAAACCAGACAGGTGAAAACCCGATGAAAAAATAAACTAAACTTAGTTTATGTCAATTAATAAAAAAGGTTAGGAAGTTTTCCTGGCCTTTTTTTATTTTTTCACTAATTTCTTTATGACCGAATTGCCGTGTTGATAGATTTTGAAAAAATAGATTCCTGGAGTTAACCAACTCAAATCTTCCTTAAAATAATTTTGTTGACAATGCTTGGTTAGTAATATTTTACCATTTAGATCATAAAGCTCTATCCTTTTTCGATCACTAGAATTAAAATTGAGATGAATATGTGAATTTTTCAACGGATTTGGATATAGCTTAACCTCCAATGTATTGGAGAAACTGGAGGAGGATAGAACCTGTTCTCCCGTAATCCTAAAATTATCAATAGTCCAACGCGTTGCCAGTTGACCATTAGTTGTATTATATCGAAAAGCGATGTAAACATTCTCAGGTAATTCAGAAATATCAATAGATTCAGCTGTATACGTAAACAAAGAACCGCTTCCATTTGGATGAAGTGGAACCTCTACATTGGGGACCTCTTGCCAGTTAAAACTAGAGGGATTTCCATTTCCAGTATAGGAAGATGAAAACAGGAGCTCAAGCTTAGTGTTTCCGAAATTTGCAGAAGCGAAAAAACTTATTTTTTCAGACTCAAATTCGTTAAAATTAATTTTGTTACTTGTAATTAACCAGTCCAAACTAGGGACTTGTCCATTTTGAAAAGCGTTCATTTGGTATCCATGAGAATTGTTTTCACCATCATCAGAAACACATCTCCAATCTAATGAACTTATTTCACTTACGGCCGTGAAGTTATCTAAAGCAGTAGTGCAGTTCTCAAAATCTTCAAAAATGAGATAGTTAGGGTCAGCTAGAGTTAAAACATCAAGATTTTCACTAGGTTCAGAAACATTTCCGCCTTGGTCCACCGCATAGACTCTGAAATTGTAAAGGGTCTCAGCATTTAATCCTGTAACGAGATAGGTTGATTGGTTGAACCCTACACTACCGATATCGACATTATCTTGTTCAATAATATATTGGGCAACAGCAACATTATCTTCAGAAGAAGTCCAACTTAATTGTAGACTAGAATTGGTGATATTGTTGGCTTGTAAATCTGATGGAGCAGAAGGTGCCTCATTGTCCATGAAATCTCCCCAGATCATCAATGCAAATTCAGGACGATCTATTAATGGATTTCGGTTGCTTTGAAATTGATATCCATTGTTATTCCTATCGATTTCTCTTTCACTAACAGGATCATTGAGGTGCCATGACAGTAAAAGTGCTAGGTACCAATCCACAAAAAACTCTTGAGGATTATCTGCTAAGACTTCGTTTGTTCTCCAACTAGAATTGAATTCATCTTCGTATCGAATAGCAAAGTAAAGTACAGCCCTAGCAATATCTCCCTTGAATTCGTCAATAGGTTCAAATACAGTTCCTGTGTAACCTGGGAAAGTATTTGGACCTCGTTTAGACCCATTTGTAGAGGTGTAATTTGGATTTGTGACTTCTCCAAAAGGAAAGCTTCCTCGTGCTCCGTTAACAGCTCCATCGGAAGGGACCACATGGAAATAATCATTCTTCATGGGGGATGCACTATTAAATGTAGATTGGGGTACTAAATGTTCCCTGTTATAACAATCTCCTTCATCAGAATAGTTACCACAGTTATTTTCAAAATGCTCATAGTTATGATTATCAATCCCAGGAACACGTTCAGAATACATATCCAACACAGTCCCATCATTTTCAAAATAATCGTCACTATCTCCGCTATTTTCAGCGGCATAGGCACCGTATAAAGCTCCATACCCTTGGTCCTGATGAGAAGGGAAACCATTTTCATCACCAATATCGTCTATAATAATTTTAAGGGCAGTTTTAAGTTCATAACTCAGTAAGCCGTCAGTACTTTCATAATAACCAGAAGGTGCTTGTGCATAGGTTAATGTTGTTAGCACCAAAAATAAGGAGGATGTAAAAAGTTTCACTCTATGATTTATTATTTTTGAGGACGGCATAATAAAATCCATCGTATCCTGATTTGTGGGCTAGGATTTTTTCATCCTTATCAAGTTGAAAGAATTCACCTTCAGGTGAGTTTAAGAAATCCTGCACTTGAACTTGATTTTCTGTAGGTAAAATAGAGCATGTGGCATATACCAATAGACCCCCTGGCTTTACCATTTTACTATAGTCTAAGAGCAAGTTTTGTTGTTTTTCTCTAATTTCCTTTAGAAACTCTGGGGTTAACTTCCACTTAGCATCAGGATTTCGTCGGAGAACACCTAAGCCTGTGCAGGGAGCGTCAATAAGTACACGGTCTGCAGAGTCATGTAGTTTCTTGATGACCTTTGTAGAGTCTATTTCTCTAGTTTCCAAATTATGAGCTCCTGCACGTTTCGCTCTACGTTTTAGCTCTTTAAGTTTATTGCCATAGATATCCATAGCGATAACTTGGCCTTTGTTTTCCATTAAAGCAGCGATGTGTAAAGTTTTACCTCCAGCACCTGCGCAAGCATCAATAACTCTTAAGCCAGGCTCAAGTTTTAAGGCGTGTGCTACTTTCTGTGACGATGCATCTTGCACTTCAAAGAATCCTTTTTTGAAAGCTTCAGTTTTAAAAACATCCGCTCTTTCATAAAGCTCTAAGGCCTCAGGATATCCTTTTATTAATTTAGTAGGTATAAATTCCTCATCTAGTATCAGTTGAAGTTTTTTGGGAGTGATCTTAAGTGTATTGGTTCTTAAAATTACTTTCGCTTGTTCGTTTAAGGCATGGATTTCACTTTCCCACAGTTTTCCTAATTCTTTTCGGCCAAGTTCATCTAACCAATCTGGAATGGATTCAGCATATTTTGTGATTT
>Ga0307957_1000832_pt1 | contig 17128 bp, 12 predicted proteins | sample OrgLakmetagen490_FD_201830 | JGI IMG/M metagenome (GOLD analysis project Ga0307957, IMG submission 201830) | Saline water microbial communities from Organic Lake, Antarctica - #490 | ecosystem: Environmental > Aquatic > Non-marine Saline and Alkaline > Saline | place: Antarctica: Organic Lake... | reverse complement strand
TTGTGCCGTTCAGCCATACAGCTCACAAGTCCGGAGACCGGCCTGTCAACACACCGAACGCTGCGGAGGGCAGTTGCGGTGGGTAAACACCGATCCTGTTTCACGGCATTTCCCCACCTTTTATAAGGCGCTCGCTTCGCTAGCGGTTTGCTTTTGCGCCCCTTTGCAACGCCACAAAATCAACCATGCGGGTGCGCGTGGTGTGTCTTTGAGTGCATTTTATGAAAGTTTTCCGCTTTGTTGCCGGCAGTCTGTTGGTGCCTTTTTCACTTACGCCTCTTTCTATTGCGGTTGCCCAAGAATCTACCGGCGCGACTCTCGATCCTATTGTTGTTACCGCTACGCTTGGACCCAAAACGGTGGGCGAGAGCCTGGCTTCTGTAACGGTCATTAGCGAAGAAGACATTCGCTATCAACAGCCCAAAGAGTTCCGTCAACTTATTGAATCTCAGCCTGGTGTTAGTGTTACGAATAACGGCGGTTTTGGTAAAGCGACGAGTGTTTTTATCCGCGGGAACTCGTCTGACGCATCTGTGCTTTTAATTGATGGAATCCAGATTCGGTCGGCCACATCGGGTGGCGCCGCCTGGCAGCATATTCCGCCTCAACTGATTAATCGCGTTGAAATTGTTCGAGGAAGTCGCAGTAGTTTGTACGGTGCAGACGCAACTGGTGGCGTTATCCAGGCGTTTACTTTGCCCCAGAAAGAAGGCCCGAGTGGTTGGCTTGAAGCCGGTGCCGGTAATTATGACACTCAACAATTTGGTAGTGGTGTTGCACTTTCAAACAGTTCGTCAAAGCTGAGCCTTGGCGTAAACCGGTTTCAGACGGACGGCACAGCTATCGTTCGGGGAGGCGTTGACAGGGGCTATGACCGCACTTCTGGGGTAGCGAGTGGTAGTCACGAATTCAATAATGGGGTGCGTGCCGGGTTCACATTCTTGAACGCGGAAGGAAATAATGAGTATGAGGGTTTTGGTCCGAACCCTGATGCAAACGCCGACTTCGTCTTTCAGGTGGCGGGTGTCAAACTTGATATTCCAGTCACTACAAACTGGCGCACATCGCTACAGCTATCTGATGCGAGGGATGAATCGGTAAATTATAGCGGCACTCGTAGTGTTTTCAACACGAAAACTCGAAACTCCCGGTTAGAGAACTGGTTTACTGCCGGCACACATGAATTTGTGTTGGGTGCTGAATATTCCGTAGACCAAGTGGACAGTACCGTTGTCTATGATGAGACCAGTCGCTCCAACAGTGCGTTTTTTGGCCAGGCGTTATTGAATTTTAATGCGTTAGACGTCCACTTGAGTTTACGCAATGACGATAATGAAGCCTTTGGTACCGAGCAAACTTGGGGAGCAGGAGTTGGTTACGCGATTGATAGAAATCATCGGATACGCACCAGTGCTGGCACGTCTTTCAAAGCGCCTTCGTTTAACTCTCTTTATTATCCAAATTATGGTGATCCCACCCTCCAGCCAGAAGAAGCCATCAGTTATGAGCTTGGGATAGAGGGCCGCTATGTTGCGTGGTTTTGGGACGTCGCGTTGTTTCAGTCAGACGTCGAAGATCTGTCCCTACCATCTAAAGATTCTGCTGGTAGCGTTCCCGAAGCTCGTTTGCGAGGTGTCGAGCTCAGTGGCGGTTGGAAAGAAAATGGTTGGAGCTTAAGGGCAGCTGCAACTGTTGGCAATTACGAAGATAAAACCACGAAAAAGCAACTGATCCGCAGAGCCGAAAATACAATCCGTTTGGACCTTGATAAAGAGTTAGGTACTTGGACTGTCGGAACAACGGTTCGAGCTGAAGCTGCACGTGATGACGAACTGCGTAAAGTTCGCAAGCGTATTGCAGGCTATGGCACTTGGGATCTTCGTGCTCAAAAAGTCATGGCACCGGGTTGGGTTGCCGCCCTCAAAATTGGCAATTTAGCGGACAAAAAATTTACGACATTGAAGGGCTCTAGGGGCGACTATATCAGCGAAGGTCGCACCGCATTCTTGTCCGTAAGGTATGACTTCATTCATTGAAAAGCGTGGTAGTTAGCTTGGGCCATAATAAAGACACAAAATCGAGGAACATCAGTGCCTGGTGGTTTTTGGTACTTTTGGCTCTTACTTCCCCTACTCTGTACAGCAAAGAATCTGCTACATTTTGTGTACAGGACGACTTAGGGAAAGAGGTATGTCTCAAGCAAGCTGCCAACAGAATAATTGCACTTTCACCTGGCGCCACCGAACTCTTGTTCGCAGCCGGCGCCGGCGACAGAGTAATGGCAGTGGTCAATTACAGTGACTATCCCCCGGCGGCCCTCGAACTTCCGCTGATCGGCAGCCACACCCGGGTCGATATGGAAGCCCTGATAGCGCTCAATCCTGACTTGGTGGTGACCTGGGTAACGGGCAATCCGCCAGCACAAGTTGAGTTGCTTCAAGAGTTGGGCGTGCCCACTTTTGCTATAGAGCCCCGCACCTTTGAGGGGGTTTCCAGCGTTATCGAACGGCTTTCCACCCTAGCCGGTACCGAGCCGGAAGGTTACGCCGAAGCCGAGCGCTTTCGTGTGGGCATTGCTGCTTTAACACAGCAGTATGCAGGCGTTGAACCCATACCGGTGTTTTATCAGGTGTGGGAAAAACCCCTAATGACGGTCAACAATGAGCACCTGATTGGCAAAGTGTTGAAGCTTTGCGGCGGCGTTAACGTGTTTGGCGACATGCAAAGGTTAATACCCAGAATCAGCGCAGAAGTTGTATTACAGGCAGACCCCTATGCCATTCTTACCGGCAGCGTTGACGGTGTCAGCGACGACCAGCTGGATGAGTGGAAGAAGTATGCGGGGCTGACCGCGGTGGAAAAAAACAATCTGTTTTTCGTGCCGGCTTCGCCTATCTCGCGGCCTACGCCGAGATTGCTTGATGCTATTCAAACGGTGTGTGGAAAGTTGGCAAATGCCCGTGAGAATTTGGCAAATGCCCGTGAAAATTTGGAAAGCGTTCGTGGGAATTTGAAAAGTGCTCGTGAGAATTTATAGGCCCGGGGTTAACATTCAGATTCAGAGTCGATGACCCGCTCTTTGCTCGGTCTTGGTGTGTTGGCTCTGGCGTCCATGGCTTTTGCGCTGGCGCTGGGAAGCGTGACGGTGTCGCCTGCGGATTTGTGGCAGGTTGTTCAGGGCGAAGGCAGCACGTTGCACCGAACTCTACTGCTGGACTTGCGCTTGCCGCGCACGCTTGCGGCGTTTGGTACGGGTGGATTGTTGGCCGTGGCGGGCGCCCTGATGCAAGTGTTGCTGCGTAACCCGTTGGCAGATCCTTACGTGCTTGGGCTTTCAGGCGGCGCGGCGGTAGGCGCACTGCTGGCCATGCTGATGGGAATGGGCACGTTGATAATATCGGGCTCGGCCTTTGCTGGCGCCATGCTGGCAACCGTGTTGGTGTTTGGTCTGGCTCACGGTACCGGCAGCTGGACACCGTCACGCCTGTTGTTGACCGGCGTTGTCGTTGCGGCCGGCTGGGGTGCGGTGATCACCCTGATGCTGGCCATTACCCCTTCCTACAAACTGCCCGGCATGCTGTATTGGCTGATGGGCGATGTGTCCTACGCTCGCTCGCCCTGGCCGGCGGTGGTGGTGCTGGCGGTGTCGGTGGTGTTGATTATGCCCCTGGCCCGTAACCTGAATGTGCTGGCACGGGGAGCCATGCAGGCGGCGGCGCTGGGCGTGTCGGTGCGACCGCTGGAATGGACCATTTACGTTCTGGCCAGTTTGTTGACAGCAACAGCGGTCACCACCGCCGGCAGTATTGGATTTGTGGGCTTGATTGTGCCCCACATGCTGCGACTGATTCTGGGCAACGACCAGCGCATCATCCTTCCTGCCAGCGCACTGGCGGGTGGCACCTTGCTGGTATTGGCAGACACTCTGGCACGAACCGTTGTTGCGCCCGAACAGCTGCCCGTTGGAGTGATTACGGCTTTGCTGGGCGTGCCCACGTTCCTGTACTTGTTGCACCGGAGCCGCTGATGAGCACGCTGAGCACGCGCGATCTGATCATCAACGTACCTGGCCGGCCTGATGGTTTTGCCTTGAACATGAGCATAGAGCCCGGTCAGATATGGGGCGTACTTGGCCCCAACGGCGCCGGTAAAACCACGTTGTTGCACACATTGGCCGGATTACTGCCTGCCCGCAGTGGCCAGGTGCAGTTAAACAGCAGGTCGCTCACCGCGCTGAAACGTCGCGATATAGCGCGGCGACTGGGCCTGGTGTTTCAGGAACGTCAGGACAGTTTTCCGGCGACCGTACTGGAAACCACTTTGATTGGCCGCCACCCCTGGCTATCGCCCTGGGACAGTGAACAGGGTGACGATCAGCGTCGTGCGGAGCAGGCTTTGAACACGCTGGACGTGAGACATCTGTCAAATCGATTGCTGAACACCTTATCGGGAGGCGAACGTCAGCGCGTGGCCATCGCCACCCTGATGACCCAAAACCCCGATATTCTGTTGTTGGATGAGCCCACAAATCACCTGGATTTGCACCATCAGGTGAAGGTGATGAATCTGCTGCGCGATCAGGCGGGTGCGGGCAAAACCGTGCTCATGTGCCTGCACGATCTGAATCTGGCGGCACGCTGGTGCACTCACGTACTTTTGCTTCACAGCAACGGCGATGCCTGCTGGGGGCTTGCTAAAAATATGTTGGAGCCGACAGCGCTTGAACGGCTCTACAACCAGAAATTAATCACCGTAGAAGCGGATGGTGCGCCTGTATTTGTGCCCGTAAGTTTCTAATTAACAATTGGGATCTGGCTGATCAATGACTATCACCGTACCGGCAGTAATGATTACCGCACCTGCCTCCGGGCAGGGTAAATCCTTGGTGACAGCCGCTTTGGCGCGCCTGCACCGCAATGCCGGTCGCAAAGTGCGGGTGTTCAAGCACGGCCCTGACTACCTGGACCCTATGGTGCTGGAAATAGCATCCGGCCAGCCGGTGTATCAGCTTCATCCGTGGATGACCGGTGAAGATGAATGCCGCTGGCGGGTGGCAGAAGCCGCGCAAGATGCCGATCTTATTTTGATTGAAGGCGCCATGGGGCTGTTTGACGGCACCCCGTCCAGCGCCGACCTTGCCAAACTGCTGGGCATTCCGGCCCTGCCGGTGATTGACGCCAGTGGCATGGCGCAAACCTTTGGCTCTCTGGTGCTGGGCCTGGCAAGCTTTGACCCTGAGCTGTCTGTGTATCAGGTTATTGCCAACAAAGTTGGCAGCCTGCGTCATGGCGCCATGCTGAAAGAACGCTTGCCGGACGGCATCAGCTTGCTGGGCGCTATTCCAAGGGATGACGCCATGAGCATTCCGGACCGGAATCTGGGCCTGGTGCAGGCGGCAGAGCTGGAAGGTTTGGACCAACAGCTTGATCAGGCGGCCGAAGTGCTCAAAGCTGCGGGCCTGGATGTGTTGCCAAGAGCGGTGGCCATCGCAGCGCCAGAGCGCTCAAAACCAGACGCGTTGCTGGCAGGTGTGCGCATTGCCGTCGCTCGCGATCTGGCTTTCAGCTTTATCTATCGCGCCAATACAGAACTGCTGGAAGCGATGGGCGCAGAGCTGCGTTACTTCTCACCCCTGGCCGATGCGCAGTTACCACCGGCAGATGCCCTCTGGCTTCCCGGTGGCTATCCCGAGCTGCATGGCCGCACGTTGGCAAAAAACACCGCGATGATGGATTCTATTCGTGCTTTTTACCACGCAGGCAAGCCGATGCTGGCCGAATGTGGTGGCTTTATGGCGTGTGCAGAAGAACTGGCAGACAAAGAAGGGGCTGTGCATTCGCTGCTTGGACTAATTCCGGGCCGCGCGGCCATGGCCAAGCGCTTACAGGGTTTGGGCATGCACAGCCTGACGGCACAGGAAGGCGAACTGCGGGGCCATACCTATCACCGGTCTACCCTTGAAACCTCCTGGAAGCCTGCCGCCCATACCTATAAACAAGTGGGTACCGGCAGCGAGGCTGTATTCTGCGAGAAGAGCCTGGTTGGTAGCTACTTCCACGGTTATTTCCCATCGGCACCTGCATTAGTGGCTGCTGTTTTTCGCGGTCAGCCACTGAGGTTTCCCAGCGCCTCGGAGAAAACTCATGCATGAGGATTTCTGCTGATGCGATATTTGAAGACCTTTTTGATCGCTCTGACGATGTCAGTTTCGGCTCCGCCGCTGATGGCTGCCACTGTTATGGGGTTTGTTTCGGAGCGTTCAGCGGCGGAAATGGCCGCAGGCGCCCATCGCTTTCTGGATCGAAACCCCGGTCATCAAGTGGTGTTACGAACCCCGGCACAGCTTGTCGTCGAGAGCGATGAACACGTGCTTGAACTGCTTGAGAGCGCAGATGCACTGGTGCTGGCGGCGGTATTTGGCGACCAGGTTAACCGTCTTGCAACGTTAATAGAGCAAGTAGTTGCGGATGACCCTGCAAGGCAGATGCCCGTGTTGGGTATCAACAGTGATTGGCGTATCTCTCGGCTATCGCAGATTAATGGTCGCCAGCCATTGGCGTCGCTGGACGATGCCGGGCTCAGAATGCTGGTGGCTGCTCCAGCGGCGGGTGTTAACGCCAGTGATGACCTGGCAGACCGGCAGGTGGCATTTCCGGACCAGGCCGCTTGGCTGGAGGGCAGGGCCTTTTATCAGGGCAGAACGCCACGGCACCTTGATGGTTTGATGCGTTGGCTGTTGGCCCGCGCGGGTCATAATATGGATTATGAAAAGCCCGAACCCCGTGCCAGCATCCGCTATTATCAAAACGGTGAAGCCAGCGCTGACGCTTCCCGATTAGAGCTGGCAGACGGCCCTGTGGTGGCGATTCTCGATCTTGATAGCGGTGATCGGCCCGGCGATCGGGATTTGCTGAACGATGTGTGTGCAGCCCTGAAAACCCGAGACCTGCAGTGCTTCGCTATTCTCTCCCGCTGGGGCGGTGCCAGCCTTGATGCCCTGAGCGCCCTGGAAGCGACGATTCAGCCGGCGACGCTGGCTGGCATTGTCAGCCTGCAGGATTTTACCATCGGTGGTGGCGAGGGCCGCCTGCAGGTAACGCAGGAGCTCATTCGCCTCAACGTCCCGGTGATCAAAGGGCTCAGGTTGGCTTCCCGAACTCGTAATCAGTGGCAGTTATCCGTTGACGGGATTCCCGCCGACAAAGTGCATTACAAGCTGGCTATGCCGGAACTTCAGGGCGTCAGCCAGCCAATGGTGCTGGCAACGGCGGAACCAGAGGTGATTGATTCGCGGACAGGTGTTGCACTCACGCTGACACAACCGGTGCCAAACCGCGTGCAAGCGTTGGCCGACCGCCTTAAGCGCTGGCAGGTGCTGCAAACCAAAGCGAACGCTGACAAGCGGGTGGCGATCCTTTACTACAACCATCCTCCGGGGCGCCAGAATGTGGGGGCGGATAATCTGGACGTACCGGCCTCACTGTTTGAAATGCTGACTTGGTTGCAAGCTGAGGGTTACCACACCGGCACCCTGCCAGATAGCCCGGAAGCCCTACTGGACCTGATTCAGCAGCGCGGCGTCAGCTTGCCGGATGACCCGCGCGCGCTGCAGGAAATGGCGGGTGAGGTACCCTCCATGAGCGCGGAGACTTACCGGGGTTATCTGCAGTCTCTGCCCGGCGTCGTGCAGCAAGAAATGGTTCATGGTCCTACCGGGTATCTTCATGAACGTCTCGAACAGGCCCATCAGCTCGCTGAACAGGGCCTAGCTTTGGGTATTTTGGACCGGGGCGTGAGAGACCTTCGGCATTTGATCGAGAATGTGAAACATCCCAATCGACCCACAGCCTTGGCCCGTCTTGATGACTACGAAACATTATGGATCCGCCGGCTGAAAGAAGGCGGCCATAAAAACGAGCTGAACGTTTTGCGCGTGGCACTGACTGATACTGACCTTCCAGGACTGAAGGGTTGGGGTGAGGCGCCAGGGGGGTCGATGGTGGTGAATGATCGCTTGATCTTCCCCGGCCTGCGGTTCGGCAACATCTTTATTGGGCCACAGCCGCCAAGAGGCTGGGAGGTGAATGAAGAACTGCTTCACGCCAACACCACCTTTCCGCCAACGCATCAATACGTCGGTTTCTATCATTGGCTGCGGGATCACTATAAGGCCGATGCGCTGGTGTATGTGGGTCGGCATTCCACCCGCGAATTTCTGCCGCGGCGTCGTGCGGGCCTGACTGAGGATGATTATCCGGATCTTTTGGGTGGCGACCTGCCGCTGATCTACCCCTACATTGTGGACGGTGTTGGCGAGGGGATACAGGCTAAACGTCGGGCGCTGGGTGTGATGATCAGCCATCTGACGCCGCCTCTGGCGGCCACCGAACTATACGATAATCTGCTTGAAGTAAGGCAGTTAGTGGAGACCTGGCAGTCTGCCACCGAACCCAACAGTCCCACCCGGGAGCGATCGTTGGCGTTGCTTCGGGAAAAAATTGCCGAACTGGATATCGCCGAAGATATTGAGCATGAAATTGCCAATGAAATGGGTCTTGCGGCCGCCGAGGTCTCGATCGATGAGTTGTCGCCGGAGCTGTTGGTTCATGAAGCCGGGCATTATGTGACGAGCATACAAGAGCATTACATGCCCCTGGGCTTGCACGTGTTTGGTCAGGACTGGACCTCTGAGATGCTGGATACCATGCTGACCTCAATGGCAGGCGACTCCGGTAAACCAAACCCGGATTGGCGCCAGAAGCTGGCCGGTTCGCCAGCGGCGGAACGCAAGAGCTGGTTGAATGCGCTCAACGGTCGTTTTGTGGCACCAGGGCAAGGCAATGACCCGTTACGAACCCCCGAGGTTCTGCCCACCGGACGAAATTTCCATGCCTTGTCTGACGATCTGATTCCGACACGAGTTGCGTGGTCGCTGGCTGAGGAACTGGTCGCACAAACAGAAAAAACGGGTATCCGACAGCGTAATGAAAGTGATGCGTTGGTTCTCTGGGCTTCAGACACGGTGCGCGACGAAGGCGTGATGATCGCCTTCGGTCTGAAACTTATGGGTGTCCGGCCGGTCTGGAACAGCCGGGGTATTGTTAATGGCCTGGAGCGGCTGCCGGCTGGGCCGGGCACCGATAACCCGGTGCGGCGTAATGTGGTTTTTACCACGTCCGGGCTTTTCCGGGATCTGTACGGTAGCAAGCTGGAATGGCTGGACCTTGCCTCTCGTTACGCGCTGGCGGGCGCTGCAAAAACGATCGCTAGCGACCACCCAGATTTGGTGCCAGCCCTTGATCAGGCACTGTCGGTGTTGCCGGTTGCCCTGGGTGAGCGCGGCACGGAATCGCTTGCAACCAATGGCGTGGCCGCGCGCTGGGTTGCCGATGTTCGGGTTCTGCTGGCGGCTGGGCAGTCGGGGCGCGACGCCGGCACGCAGGCGGCCTACCGGGTGTTTGGTACGGCGCCGGGGGCTTACGGAGCCGGTGTTAACACGCTGGCTACGCGCACCGGGGCATGGCAGAGCCGACAACAACTGGGCGATGCTTATCGCCGCCGGATGGGCCATGTTTACGGTAAAGAAAGCAACGGTGAGCCGGCGCACGAGGCGTTTGACCGCCAGTTGCTTGCCGTAGACAAAACCTATCTGGGCCGGTCAAGCCATTTGTACGGCCTGCTTGATAACGATGACGGGTTCGACTTTCAGGGCGGCCTCTCTAATGCAGTGGAGCATCTGCGGGGTGAACCGCCGGAAAATCGGGTTTTGCAGTATGAGGATCCAAAGAACCCGCGTGTCGATTCACTTCAGCGCGCGTTGCAGGTTGAACTTCGCGCCCGCAATTTGAATCCGCAGTGGTTGGCACCGTTAATGGAGCATGGTTATGCCGGTGCCCGCACCATGGGCAGCGATTTTCTGGATAACCTCTGGGGCTGGCAAATAACCAGCCCGCAGGTGATTCGCTCAAGCGTTTGGGATGAGGTTAATGACGTGTATTTTCAGGATCGCCACGGGCTTGGTCTGGATGACTTCCTGGCTGAGGGTCACAATGTCCACGTTAAAACGCATATGCAGGCGATCGCTCTGCTGGCAGCCAAACGGGGGTTCTGGAAGGCGGATATCTTTACCTTGAAATCTTTGTTAAGTGATTTCGCCGGCAATATTATCGACCATGGCTTGCCCGGGAGCGGTCACACCCGTCCGGACCATCCGTTGATGGATTGGGTGGCGGGTCAGTTGGAGCCGCGACAGCGGGAAGCCTTCGGCTCTGCCCGTAAGGGCGGCACTGCGGCGTATCCGTCGGTGCGTGCGGCGAACGACGACTGCCAGACATCGGGGATCCTGGCGCGCTCACGCTGCCGTTAGTGAATCTGGCCTGGGCCAAACATTTCATCCGTTAACTGAGAAGGAACCATTAAATGCGTGACCGCGCCAAAGACCCCGAACGCCACGCCCGCCGCATGGCGGCCAAACAGAAAATGATGCACGAACGCATTGCCCGTGCGCAGAAAGAGCAAGGCGTCTTACTGGTGCTGACCGGCCCGGGCAAGGGCAAAAGCAGCTCCGGCTTTGGCATGGTTGCCCGCGCCTTGGGCCACGGTATGAAAGTGGGCGTGGTGCAGTTTATCAAAGGCGCTTTCAGCACCGGCGAAGAAGCCTTTTTCCGCAATCTGCCCGGTGTGGATTACCACGTGATGGGGCAGGGCTATACCTGGGAAACCCAAAACCGTGAACAGGATGTGGCCTCTGCCACAGCCGCCTGGGAGATTGTTGCCGCCATGCTGAAAGACGACAGCTACGACATGATTTTGCTGGATGAACTGAATATTGCACTGAAGTACGAGTATCTGGACCTGGATAGGGTATTGGACGATCTGCAAAGCCGGCCTGAGATGCAGCACGTGGTGGTCACCGGTCGCCATGCGCCGCAGGAACTGATTGACCTGGCCGACACCGTGACCGAAATGGGCGTGGTGAAGCACGCATTCAAAGATCAGGGCATCAAAGCCCAAAAAGGCGTTGAGCTTTAGACTGTGCCTACACTGATGATTCAGGGCACGACCTCTGACGCCGGCAAGACCACCGTGGTGGCGGCCTTGTGCCGCTGGTTGGCGCGCCAGGGCGTGTCGGTGGCGCCGTTCAAGCCGCAGAATATGGCGCTGAACAGCGCGGTGACGATTGACGGCGGCGAAATTGGCCGCTCGACAGCACTGCAAGCGCTGGCGTGTGGGCTTGAACCCCACAGCGATATGAACCCGGTATTGCTGAAGCCACAAAGCGACTGCGGCGCCCAGGTGATTCTGCGCGGCCAAGTGCACGGCAATATGGACGCTCTGGATTATCACGCCTACAAGGCCGAGGCCATGGTGGCGGTGATGGACGCCTGGCGTGCGCTCAGTGAACGCTACGATGTGATCATCGCCGAAGGCGCCGGCAGCCCCGCTGAGATCAACCTGCGCGCCAACGACATCGCCAATATGGGCTTTGCCGAAGCGGCGGATTGCCCGGTGCTGCTGGTCGGTGATATCGACCGCGGCGGGGTGTTTGCCCAGCTGGTAGGCACCCTTGAGCTGATTTCTGCCAGCGAACAGAACCGTACAAAGGGGTTTATCATCAACCGCTTTCGCGGCGATATCGCTCTGCTGGAACCGGGTCTGGATTGGCTGACCGAACGCACTGGGAAACCGGTCATCGGCGTACTGCGCTACCTCCACGGCCTGATCGTGGACTCCGAAGACAGCATCGGCACCAGCGGTACCAGCGAAGCCGGCGCGTTCAATGTGATCGTGCCGGTGCTGCCGCGCATCAGTAACCACAACGACTTTGACCCACTGCGCCTGCACCCGGGCGTAAACCTGCAGTTCATCGGCCCGGACCGGCCTATTCCAGCGGCCGATCTGATCATTTTGCCCGGCAGCAAAAGCACCCGCACCGATATGGCCTTTCTGCACGCTCAGGGCTGGACGCAGGCTGTCCAAAAACACCTGCGCTACGGCGGCAAAGTGTTTGGCATTTGCGGTGGCTTTCAGATGCTGGGTGAGCGCGTGGACGATCCGGAAGGGCTGGAAGGCAACGGCGGTGCAACCGAATGCCTGGGTTTGCTGGCCATGACCACCACTATGGTCGCCGGCAAGCAGTTGAAAAACGTTTGCGGAACGCTGACGTTACCAACCCGGAATTCTAGCCAAACAGAAGCGGGCTTCAGCGGTTACGAAATGCACAACGGTGTGAGCGAAGGCGCGGCTCTGGCGCGCCCGCTGGGTCAGATGAACGGCGACAATGAAGGTGCTGTCAGTGTCGACGGTCAAATAGCGGGCACCTATGTACACGGAATTTTTGATGAGCCTGGGGCTTGTGAAGTTCTGTTGCAATGGGCGGGGTTGGACCAATCAGGCGCCGCGGTTGACTATCAGCAACATCGCTTGGCCCAGCTTGACCGGCTGGCCGATCAGGTGGAGCAACATCTTGATACGCACTGGTTGCGCGACGTGCTGGGGCTGAAGGCCGCGGCGACCGCGTCTGGGCCGACGAGGCAGCCATGAGTGATCCCAATCGGCCTTTCACGGACGAAGAACGCGGTGGGCTGTATCGCGCTATTTTCGAGCGCCGCGACGTGCGCTCCCAGTTTTTGCCAGATCCCATCCCCCGGCCGGTATTGGCCCGGCTGCTGAAAGCCGCGCACCATGCGCCGTCGGTGGGGTTCATGCAGCCCTGGGATTTTATTCTGATCGATAGCCTGAACGTGCGTCAGCAGGTGTTGGCCAGCTACCACGAAGAAAACGCCAAAGCCGCGGACAACTACAGCGGCGAGCGCCAGGACACCTATCGCAGCCTGAAGTTGCAGGGCATTGTCGAAAGCCCTTTAAACCTCTGCATTACCTGCGACCGCAGCCGTGGCGGCAGCCATGTATTGGGCCGCAGTTCCATTGTCGAAATGGATCTGTTCAGCACCTGCTTGGCGGTTCAGAACTTATGGCTGGCGGCGCGGGCGGAAGGCATAGGCGTAGGCTGGGTGAGCATTGTGGGCCAAACAACATTGGCAGGCATTTTGAACCTGCCGGATAACGTGTATCCGCTGGCTTATTTGTGCCTTGGCTACGTCAGCGAGTTTCTGGACCAGCCCGAGCTTCAGGCCAAAGGCTGGCGTTCGCGCCTGCCCCTGTCCGAACTGATGCACGGCAACCGCTGGGGGCAGCCGGTGAACGATAAAACGCTGTTGAACGCGTTGAAATCTTAAAGCCCGGTTGAGTTTAACGCTCACCGTTGCCGCCCTGTCTCTCGCTAAGTTATTCTGATTATCAATGGGATACCGCCGCGCATTGTCGATAAAGCGATGCTGAGGCAGCTGCCGGTGACTCGGCGTTTTCTCAATGCAATATAAGAGCGTTGCTTTGGTGCCGCGTCAGCAAGTTGCTTTGGCTTAGCTGGATTGAAACAGCTGATCCTGAGCACGTGTGCACGCGTGAAGAGCACACGAACCCACCTTTTGGTATACTTGAATGTGTTTGACTGCACCTTGGGGCACAGCATGCGTTTCTTAGAAATTCACGAACGGGCCATCGCTCGTCAAGGCGGAGTCGCCGAGTTGAACGGCCGGTTGCCCTCGCCGCCGCCGGCACATTCGATGGAACAACGCACTGATGACCGCTATCTGGCGGAAATGACCCGCTGCGTGTTCAAGGCGGGATTTGTCTGGCGGGTGATTGATAACAAATGGCCGGGTTTTGAAGCCGCCTTTCACGGCTTCGTGCCGGCTTACTGGCAGCAGGTGTCGCCAGATGTTCTTGAAGATCTGGCCTGCGATGAACGCATCGTGCGCAACCTGCAGAAAATTCGCACGGTGCCGGAAAACGCCCGCATGATTATGGATACGGTTCACGCGCGCGGCAGTTTTGGTGCGTTTCTACGTCAGTGGCCGTCGTCTGACCAAGCTGGATTGCTGCTGTGGTTCAAGCGCCACGGTTCGCGCCTGGGGGGTAACAGCGCCCAGTATTTTCTGCGCCGGGTGGGCTGGGACGGCTTTATTATGTCCAATGATGTTATTCAGGTGCTGCGCCATGCCAAGCTTCTGGACGCATCAACGAGCAGTAAAAAAGGCCTGTATCAGGTGCAGGAGGCATTCAATGCCTGGCACGAAGAAACCGGTCTGCCTTACAGTCAGCTGTCGCGAATAGCTTCCTATTCAATCGATGGCTAAGGCAATGTGTCTGAGATTTAACAGTTCGTTTTCCACCAACAATTTTATAGTTTGACGAGCACTCAAGAGGATCGTGTCATGAATCGTTTGGGTAAAACTTTTTTTGGATGTGTATTCGCGCTGACGTTTGCCATAGCAATGACCGTTGCGAACCCGGCGCTGGCAGCCAGCGCTGAAGATCTTGATCGCGATGCGATGCAGGCTTTAAATACGCTGTATAAAAAGCATCCGGTGGCTGAAACGTTGTCAAAAAGTGCCAAAGGTGTTCTGGTGTTCCCCAATATCGTAAAAGCTGGCCTGATATTTGGCGGCAGCTATGGCGAAGGCGTGCTATTAAAAGGCTCTGCGGTCGCGGATTACTACAACTCCATCACCGGCTCCTGGGGCCTGCAGGCCGGGGCACAGTCGTACGCGTACGCGGTGTTTCTGATGACAGACGCCGCCGTGTCTTATCTTGGGAAAACCAACGGCTGGGAAATTGGTGTTGGCCCAACTGTCGTTCTGGTTGATGAAGGCGTGGCTAGAAACCTGTCGACCTCGTCGCTGAAAGACGACGCCTATGCGTTTATTTTCAGCCAGCAGGGTTTGATGGCCGGGCTGAGTATTGAGGGTACTAAAATATCCCGCATTGACCGCTAAGCTGTCTATTATTGACGCTTAAGCCAGCTCGTATTGACGGCTAAGCTATAGCGCGCTGGCAAGTCTGCGGGTGAGTTCCTCATCTGCAGACTTGTTTTGCTATTGCCGGTAGCGAGTTCAGCAGAGAGTTAGGCCAAACTCTCGGTAAGCGCTATCATACTGCCCATTATTCGAACCGTTACTACCGCGCCTTAATACCGCGTCCGTAAATAAAGGCCGTTCATGAGCAAGCAGTCTTCCTCCGTAAAAAAGAACACCCGCACCTTCGAACAAAGCCTCTGGGACACCGCCGACAAACTGCGCGGCACGGTGGAGTCGTCGGAATACAAGCACGTTGTGCTGAGCCTGATTTTCCTCAAATTCGTCAGTGACAAGTTCGAAGCCCGCAAACAGGCGCTGATTGCTGAAGGGCAAGACGCCTACGTAGACATGGTGGAGTTCTACACCATGAAAAACGTGTTTTACCTGCCAGAGCACGCGCGCTGGAACACCCTGCAAAAACAGGCCAAGCAAGACGACATCGCGATAAAAATCGACACTGCGCTTTATGCCATTGAAAAGCTGAACCCGTCACTAAAAGGCGCGTTGCCGGACAACTACTTTTCACGCATGGGGCTAGACGCCAGCAAACTGGCGGCGTTGATTGACTCCATCAACAACATCGCCACCGTGAGTGACCAAAGCAGTGCCGGCCCAGAGGGTAATGAACAAGACTTGGTGGGTAGGGTGTACGAATACTTCCTCGGCAAATTCGCGGCCACCGAAGGCAAGGGCGGCGGCGAATTTTATACCCCCAAGTGCATCGTTAATCTGCTGGCGGAAATGATCGAACCTTATCAGGGCAAAATTTACGACCCCTGTTGCGGCTCCGGCGGCATGTTTGTGCAGTCCGTGAAGTTTTTGCGCAACCACGAGGGCAGCCAGAAAGACATCTCTATATACGGCCAGGAATACACCGCTACCACCTACAAGCTGGCGAAAATGAACCTGGCCATTCGCGGCATTGCCAGCAACCTCGGTGATGTTCCAGCGGACACCTTCTTCAAAGACCAGCATCCGGATTTAAAAGCCGACTTCATCATGGCGAACCCGCCGTTCAATATGAAAGCCTGGCGCGGCGCAGACGAGCTCAGCACCGACCCGCGCTGGGCCGGTTACGATGCGCCGCCCACCGGCAACGCCAACTACGCGTGGATACTGCACATGGTGTCCAAGCTGTCTGCCCACGGCACCGCCGGCTTTGTTATGGCCAACGGTTCCATGTCGACCAACACCAGCGGCGAAGGCGCCATTCGCCAGAAGCTGATTGAAAACGACCTGGTGGACTGCATGATCGCCCTGCCGGGCCAACTGTTCTACACCACCCAGATTCCGGTGTGCCTGTGGTTCGTTACCAAGAACAAAAAGGCACAGGCCATTGCCGGCCACAGCGACAGCAATCACCGCAACCGCGAAGGCGAGACCCTGTTCATCGACGCCCGTAACATGGGCTCCATGATCAGCCGCACCCACAAAGAACTCACCGCCGACGACATCGCCGAAATTACCCGCACCTACCACGCCTGGCGCGGTGAGGCCAAAGACGGCGGGTATGAAGACGTGCCCGGTTTCTGCAAAGCCACCACTGTGGCTGACATTAAAGCCAACGATTATGTGCTTACCCCTGGCCGTTACGTGGGCGCCGCCGCGATTGAAGATGACGGCATTTTATTTGAAGTGAAAATGACCGAGTTGAGTAAGACTCTTTATCAGCAGATGGCGGAAGCGGAACGGCTGGATGTGGTGATCCGGGAGAATTTGGAGGGGTTAGGTTATGGTCGCTGATTTTTTTGATACCACCATAGGTGACCAAATTACGCTTCAACGAGGTTTTGATATAACGAGAAAAGTACAGCAACTAGGAAATGTCCCCGTTGTTTCATCAAGTGGGATCTCTAGCTTCCATGATTCCGCAAAGGTAAAAGGGCCGGGCGTTGTTCTTGGGCGTAAAGGTAGTCTGGGTACCGTTTTTTTCATTGATACTGACTTTTGGCCACATGATACGACATTATGGGTTAAAGATTTCAAGAGCAACGATCCGCACTTTGTCTATTATTTCTTTAAGGAGATGTCGGGCGAGTTGAAAAAAATGGATGTAGGCGCTGCGAATCCAGCGTTGAACCGTAATCATGTTCATCCTTTAAGAATTTCCTGGCCACAAATTGACGTACAGAAATCGATTTCCAGCATACTGGGAAACCTGGACCAGAAAATCGATCTCAACCGCCAAATCAACACTACCCTCGAAGCCA
>Ga0307957_1000687_pt1 | contig 19005 bp, 21 predicted proteins | sample OrgLakmetagen490_FD_201830 | JGI IMG/M metagenome (GOLD analysis project Ga0307957, IMG submission 201830) | Saline water microbial communities from Organic Lake, Antarctica - #490 | ecosystem: Environmental > Aquatic > Non-marine Saline and Alkaline > Saline | place: Antarctica: Organic Lake... | reverse complement strand
AAGAGAATGGAGGGTACTGCCAAACCGGGGCACCATGTCTATATTTGACGTCAAGGTAACAACGGGAAGAGCAGGACACTCTTATGGTGGAGTTTGGTTACACCTGGACGTGGGTGGCGGGCTATTTTACACCGGTGACGCCTCGTTTGAATCGATGATCTTCCCGTTCGACACGCCACCATCAGCCGACACTCTATTGCTTGACGCATCCTATGGGTTGTATGACAGGGACCAGGCTCAGTGCCAGGCAACCATTCTGGATCTGTTGGGAACACCAACGGTATTGCCGCTACCGCTTTCGGGTCGAGCCTTGGAGTTGGCCATATGGTTACATCAATTAGAGAAAAACCACTCGATCGATTGGACAATGGATCGGCAATGCCAGATAGCGCTGCGTCACATGCTTGACAGCAGTCCGGATGCCTATCACCCCGACATCCATGGCACTTTCACTCGATTGGCGAACCAAAATTGGCCTGAGCGTGCCAGTATTATGCTGGTTGCCGACGTGGGCGACTGTTATTCGGATTGGCCAGGGCACCAGTTGTTGCACACAGGCTATTTGACGCCGGAGCGACGCCAGCGTGTCGCCGCTGGACTAGAGGACTGGCAACGCTGGAACGTTCACCTGAGGGCAAGCGATCTGGTGCGGCTGCGAGATATACTCGGTGCGCAAAAAGTGGTCCCCCTGTTTACCGGGCTAAAGCAAACTGCAGCCTGGGAAGAGCAGCTCGGACCTTGCCTTCGAACCCACAATACCTTGGAACTGCATAATGAAACTGAATCCCAATCCTTTTGTCTTTCTGCGCCATGGTGAGACGGAATGCAACGCATGTGGAATCATCTCGGGGCGAACAGACAGCCCCTTGAGCGAGATGGGCCGAAACCAGGCGCGCCTAGCCGCGCAGCAGTTAGAAACATACTCCTGGAGCCGGGTTGTTTGCAGCGCACTGTCGCGCACCAGAGACACTGCCATGCTGGCCGTGCCGGGTTGCGCGCCAATGATCGACGCGCGACTGAACGAGCGGGATTGGGGTGACCTGGAAGGCCAGGCGTTGGAGCAACTGGTACCGTACCGATCAACACCCCCAGGAGGGGAACCATGGGAAGCCTTTGAGCGACGAATCATTGGTGGCTTGAATGAAGCGTTGAAGGGTGAAGGTATGCCCCTTATTGTAGGGCATTCTGGAGTCTATCGGGTACTTTGCCAACTGCTGTATGGGCGACCGGAAGGGCCTCGCATAGCCAACGCCGCACCCGTGCTGGTAAAGGCAGGTGCGTCAGGATGGACAATCATGGACTTGGAGAAAACCGGATGACGATACCCGCTATTATTGTGGATGTAGATGGAACGCTGGCGACCTTTGAACCAGAACAGGTACGACCCTGGGTATTGGGTGACCAAAAGCATTGGCAGCCGTTTTTTTTGCATATGGAGAACGCACCGGCAATCGAACCCGTTGTGAAGTTGGTTCGTCTGCTTAAGGCGCAGGGTCAGGCGATACTGATATGCAGTGGTCGACCCGATAGCTATCGTGACGAAACATTGGGTTGGATAGATAGAAACCAGATTCCATACGACCAAGCCTACCTGAGACCGGACGGTCAGGACCATGTGGCAGATGAAACCGTCAAGGAACGGCTTTTGCAAAAAATGTGGGCTGATAACTACGCCCCCTGGTTGGTGCTGGATGATCGTGATGCTGTGGTTCGCCAATGGCGCCGCATGGGTCTGACTTGTTTGCAATGCGCCTCAGGTGACTTTTAGATGGTGAATTGACTCCGAGCGGCACTGATTATTTAAATTCCTGTAGTTTCGCTACATAGCGAATCAGTCCCTGCGACTGAATAGTCTCCAAATACTCATTTACTGGCTTCGCTGGGTTCTTAAGGCGTGATCTGCATTCTCTGAGAGATGCTGCAAAGGTACCATCATTTAAATCGAGCTGGCGTACCAGAGATGTATCCGCACTTTGGGCCTCAATATCACGCGTCCTGATTATACTGGATTTCCACAGGAAGCTACAAAGAGCCAAAAAATTCAATGAAATAATATTTCTGCATTAATATCTCTACGGACTCATGAATTCGTCTCGATTGAAAATGCATTTAGAAACTGTCGCCCCCAAAGTAGGTTTCGATCAACCTCGCTAAGATTGGCCTCGTCACAGACAGAGTGCCAGTTTCCTTCGATCACTGATTTTTGTTTTTCAAAAATAGCGCGCGCATCATCTTCGGAAAGCAAAAAATTATGCGCTGTCTCAAGGCAGGTTTTTAATTGGCTGAGATTATTGCTGCCTGATATAAGCATTGCCTGTGATGCCTCATTGCCTGCGCGGCCTTGAGGGCATATATCATAAGCGGGTGTTAAGCTGAGCTCTGTACCATCCCAAAACGCAGCATGGTTACGGGCATGATCATCCGTATTACCACAAAGGATATTGAATACTAGCCGTGAAAAAAGCTCTTTCAACGTATCTTTAGGATTGCTAAAGCGGTGGCGAATAATTTCTGCAAAACTTTCATAGCTGGCATAGCGTGCCATCATGTCATCTAGCCCAAATAGGGTAAGCGCAGACACCATGCATTTTCGTGTCCAATCTTCTCCATTATATAGGCGATCAAAACGCTCTATCAGCAATACATCTTTATTGGCTGCGCGCACCATCTTTACTGGCGCAACATTAAGATCGGCCAATGCGGCAAGGCGCATGGCAATAAACTCGGATTTAACAACACTATAAAGATCATCGCTGGAAGAGAACTTCGCTACATATTTTAATCCTTGATCCTCTATTAAGGCTTTTGGCCGCGCGCCGCCAATGGAGCTTCCATGGAACAAAGCCTGGTCAAGTTCAGGCGTTAGAGAAATGCCTTTTTCAACACGCTCTGCCGATAAAAGTAATTCTTCCAATCTCACATTATTAACTGAACGAAGGATATATTCAGATCGCGAATGCTGGAAATCCAATGCACCAATACGATCCGAGCCTGACTCCAAAAGATAGGCAAGCTCGCTTAAATCAGCGGTATCGGTGCCGACACCTTTAAGCCCTAATTTTTTATTGATGATAACGCGCCGCCCCCACGCATCTGGCGCAGCATCACGAATGCAGCCATACATGCTTAACCCCTCCTGCAAAGGGGCCACTCCGGCTTTAAGCGGTAACTCTGGCTCATAGATAGGGATTGCGGGATTTACATCATTCACCCTCTCCAAGTAGCTTTTACCGTAGTTAAACTGTATGCCGCCGCCATCATCAACCTCTAACTTACCTGCGACAACAGGCTGCGTTTCATCAGGAAGCCATATCCAAACAAAGGCTTCAGAGTAATTTTCATTAGAAGTCATCGTCGATTACCTTCGTCTTCGTTTTGATCCGTTGAGGGAGCAGGGCTACTTTGTCTTTTATATGCTCGATCTGTTTTGTCAGTGAAAGCTTATCTTGCTCAAACAAATTGATGCCGACCAATGTTGCCACTTCGAAGACAAGACCTATCGCACAGCTCATATCGCCATTTTCTATTTTTTGAAGTGTGGCTCTGGATATACCTGTGCGGTCAGCTAGATTTTGCTCTGTCCATTTGCGCTGTTTGCGCCCGAGCTTGATCTGCTCCCCCATCAAAAGGGCGGCCTCTTGAGCGTATTTTGAATAAGTGCGCTGTTTAGTCATGGCGAATAAGGCTCCAAAAGTCTATTTCACTAGCCATTAAAAATCTAATGACCATAATACTAATCAAAACTAGCAGTGCAGGCACTTCTAGTCAAGATAAAAGTATATTTTGATAGTCGTTAGTATATCTAAAGGTCATTATTATAGTCATTTTAAATCAGCCCTGATTGTTTCACTCGCTCCCTAAGCTCATCAAGACTTGGAATGTCTTTCGGCGATTCACAGGAAACAATCTGTTGATCAAGTATGAATACCCAAACCTCAGCAGCACGCTTCTTTTCGAAATCATAGGAATACTGAACATAGACTTCACCAGTCACATCTCTTTCGCCATCGCTGTGATTGAGTATCAACCGTGCATAGAGCTTAGGCAGGCCAGACGCTTCAGCCGCCAAGCTACGAGCGCCTCCACTGGGGCCCGCATCGCAGAAGGTCTTGCTGTAGCCATCATCGCCTATGTCGCCGGGGTGTTAGGGGTAGGTTACCTCGGTTTACCCGGAGTCAATAAGGCAACGTCTGCAATGTCAGCGCGTTGCCGGTACATCGTCTGGAGGCTCCTCAAGGCGTACATCCATCACTATCCATATTCCAAAATAGTATTAATTCGACCTTTTTACTTTGTTTTATTTATATACCATTGGGTTTCTATTCCTAATGCCTTGAGAGTCCGACTATGCGACGCGTCCTTACTCCGATCTTTGCTGTACTGCTCAGTTGGAGCGGTTTCACCTTAGCGAATGAGTCCCTGGAGATCGGCTACATGCCTATTATCCCTGTGTCTCAGGCTTTTGTACTGCTGGAAAGCGACAGCCTCGCCAAAGCAGGGATCACTGACCCGGATTTGATCAAATTCCAAAACGGTCCTGCCATAGTGCAGGCACTGCTGGCCGGTCAGCTGGACGTGGCCTACCTGGGCATAGGGCCGGCAATGGTGGCCCGAGCTAAGGGAGCCGATATCAAGGTAGTTGCCGCCAACATAGTTGAACAGATCAGCATGGTCACGCTGGGAGAGCTGACGCCCTATTTCGCCAACGGAGACGCTGCCACCGCATTCGAACGATTCAAGGCCGATAAAGGTCGCAAGTCGGTCATCTCGACCTTCCCTCAGGGTTCTGTCCCTGAAACAGTGCTTCAGTACTGGCTACGCAAGCAGTTGGGACTGAGCGCGCAGGAAATTGCGGACAATATCGATATTATCTATCAGGGGGCGGCTCAGGTGCAGCAGTCGCTGATGACTGACGCAGTCGATGGCGCCGCAATTCTTGAGCCGATTGTCAGCATCGTGCTGGACCGAAATAGCGAGGCCCGGGTGATTGTATCGGGCTCGGACATGTTTCCGAATCAACCGGGTGCGGTGTTGGTAGTGCGTGAGAGCTTGATCACCGATCGGCCGGCGCTGGTCAGAACGCTGGTCAAAGCCCATATCGAGTCCACCGGACAGTTACGTGAAACACCATCCGATGTGGCAGCTGCTGTGGGCAAATACGTTGGCGGTGGACGATTGCCAGCGGCAATTGTGCTTCAGGCACTGGAACGTTCCAGCGCCCAGTTCCAAGCTGATCCCAATTCAATCATCGACGGTACCCGTACCATGCGCGATTTTCAGACCGAGCTCGGCTTAGACGTTGAGGTGGATCTGAGCAGTCTTTTCGACACCAGTTTTTACGACGAACTGATGCAGGAGTAAACCGGACCGATGTCACAACAGGTGCATCCGCTGACTCGCTCCAGCTGGGGGCGAGGACTGCTTGGGCTGGGAGGTGTGTTGGCTTTCGTTGGCTTTTGGAAGTATGCGCAAGTCTCTGGTTGGGCTGCTGCTGGTACCATACCCGATCCATTCATGTTGGCCGGTGCACTTGCAGACGAGTGGACCTCCGATCGTTTACTGCCAGCGCTCCTATCTAGTCTGATCCATTATGTATGGGGCCTCGCGCTGGGTACGCTGCTTGGTTTCCTGGTTGGCACAGTGGCCGCATCCTCGTCACTGATGGATGCTCTGCACGGCTGGCTGGCGCGTATCCTGAGACCCATTCCGCCGCTGGCCTGGGTGGTATTCGCTATCGCCTGGTTCAAGGTCAGCCATGCCGGTGCTGCATTTGTTATCGCCATCGGCGTGTTCTGGGTGAACTACTTCGCCAGCTATTCTGCCGTCCGTAATGTCGACCCGAAATACTACGAACTGTCCCGTGCCTTCGGTCAGAATGGATTTCTGCGTCAGGCGTTGCAGGTTACGTTACCGGCAGCCGCTCCGGGAATTTTCTCCGGCATTCGTACTGGCATTGGTCAAGCCTGGATGACGTTGATCGCAGCTGAATTGCTTGGAGTACCCGGCATGGGACAAGAGATGAACTCCGCTGCCGGGATTGGTGCCTATGAGGCGGTTGTGGTGTACATGTTGATCATTTCGCTGGTTTACACCCTCAGCGATACCTTTTTTGCGCAGGTCGAGAAGCGAGTCCTTCAATGGCGCCCATCCTAAAGATAGAGAACCTCAGCTACCACTATGACAACAGCGATCAACCCGTATTTGCCGAGATTGATCTGGAGGTGAGGTCAGGCGAGTTTATCGCCGTAGTGGGGGGCTCCGGCGTCGGCAAATCAACACTAATGCGTTGTGTGGCCAGCCTTACAGAACCCAGTGATGGTGAAATCGTACTGTATGTGCCGCACGATGACGCCCGTCGGCGCCGAGGTATCGTATTCCAAGATGGTCGACTGATGCCCTGGCGTCGTTTGCGTGGCAATGTGGCATATGGACTCAAGGGGTTAAAGCTGAGCGCACAGGAGAAAAGGGCGCGTGTTGATGAAGTGTTGGAACTGACGCGCATGGAGGATCTGGCTGATCGCTGGCCGCACCAGTTATCTGGCGGTCAGGTGCAGCGCGTCGGCATCGCCAGAGCACTGGCGGTTCATCCGCATCTGCTGCTGATGGACGAGCCGTTCAGCGCTGTGGATGCGATTACCCGTCGCCACCTGCAAGATCAGTTGCTGGCGATCTGGGATAAAACACGCAAGGCAGTGATGTTTATCACCCACGATATTGAAGAAGCGGTTTATCTGGCCGACCGGGTAATTGTGCTGGCTGGGTCGCCTGCTAAAATCGTTATGGACCGGTCCATCGAATTATCGCGACCGCGCAAACGCAATGCCAATGAACTGCAACAACTGGCGCATGATATCGCCCAGGCTCTGTAATCAGGGGAGGATCTAAATATGGCTTCGATCAAACTACTAATCCATGCGCCCACCCCCGAAGCGCTCAAACGGGCGCAAAACAACGCCCGTAATCTGCTCAAGCTTGAGGATGATGCTGTGGTTGAGATCGTCGTCAACGGTCCCGCGGTAGTTGCTGCCATCACCATTGTCGACGAATCAATCCTGCCGCTGCTGGTGTTCTGTCGTAACAGTCTGAACGGTCAACAACTGGACCCACCAGAAGGTGTGAGGGTGGTGGCTGCTGCGGTGCAATATCTGGCCCGCAATCAGGCGCTGGGCTGGGCGTATATGAGAGCCTGACAGTGTTTCCTTGTCAAAAAACTTGGCTCTTCGTAGTTTCCTGTGGAAATCCAGTATAATCAGGACCTGATCATACCGAATTTACGGGGAGTCTTTCTGTGCACACACAGTGCTCGCGGTAGGGCGCGGGGTAAGTCATTAGCCCTCGCAAACGCAGCCCAGGGGCTTCGGATACTTTCTGAGCTAGTATTACCGCCGTTTCAGGGTTTTGAACGCCACATCGGCCCGCACTCGTATCGCACTCTATGAGAATATCTAGAACATGAGGGCTGCGTGAGAATACCGCTTACAATCCGTCTATAACAAACTCGCTATCGGCAACGACTGCTAGCTTGCTGACCCTATCGGCTAGCGCAAACAATCGAGCAAGAGATTCATAACAAGTAAAGGCATTGGACGCCAAGAAGTGGGGCATTGATTCGGCGCAAGCAAATGGTATGATATTGTCATACTTTATCTGTGTTAGGAGCACCAGCTATGAGCATGCACCGGAAAACTATTACGCTGACTGAGCAACAGGACAGTTGGGTGAAAGGCCAGATTGAAAGCGGTCAGTTCGGCAATGATAGTGAGTATATCCGCCATCTCATCCGGCGAGACCAGCAAGCCCAAGTACGTCTTGCCACGCTTAGGCAGGCCCTGTCTGAGGGTGAATCAAGTGGAACACCTAAGCCGTTTGATATATCGGCTATCAAGACTGCTGGCCGTAAGCGCGTCAACTACCCCGTCGTGAACGACGGGGCTTGTAGAGAACACCCTTCAAGCCAGGTTGACCAGGGAAAGCGGTAATCAGCCCGCTACGTTTACCACAGGTCGTTAAGACCCACTCCGGTGTGCTACCTCAGCACCGGACTGTTCTGGTCAACCCAAACCGGGCACTACTATTTGAGAGTTTTCAAAGTTCACTGGCGACATATCGCCATTGCTCGAATGAAACCTTTTCTGGTTGTAATACCTCATATAAGCCGCCACATCTTGCTTCATATGTTCACGCGTAGGCTGGGCCACTTTAAAGATCCAATCATGCTTTAAGCTACCGAAGAAGCGCTCGACAACGGCGTTGTCCCAGCAAGCCCCAACGTCACCCATACTGGCTCTTATGCCATAACCCTTGAGTATTTTTCCAAAGCGCTTACTGGTGTATTGAGACCCGCGATCACTATGAAAGACCAATCCTCTGGACGGCTGCCTTAGGTTGTACGCTTTCATCAGAGCCTTGCTAATTAAATCAGTCGTCATGCGTTTATCGATATACCATCCTACAATTCGTCGCGAATACAAATCCATCACGATCGCTAAGTACATCCAACCTTCGCCCGTTTTTAGATAGGTCACGTCACCGGCCCAAATCTCATCTTTTCCAACGGGATTAAAGTTCTGATTGAGCAGGTTAGACGCCACTTTATCTGAATATTTTCGCTTCGTTGTCACCTTGTAAGCCAGGCGCTGTGTGACGATTAAGCCTCGTGTTTTCATAAGGCGACGAACTTTGTACCGCCCAACTTGATAGCCTTCTTCGCGAAGTTTTTTCATCGACTCTCGACTGCCTAAGCTTTGTCGGCTATCGCTAAATAGCTTTTTGGCTCGGCGGTTCAAATGTAACATATCTGCGCTAATTAGCTGGCCTGGGCGCTTAGCCCAAGCATAATAAACAGAAGGACTTACGCCCATGACGTGACACATAATGCGTACCGCATATTGCCCACTGTTACGTCTAATAAAGCTGAACTTTACTTCATTTCTTTGGCGAAGAAGGCGCTGGCCTTTTTTAATATCTCCTTCTCCACACGCAGAGTCTTAACTTCCTGACGAAGGCCTTTGAGTTCAGTTCGCTCGTCTTCTGACAAGGTTATACTAGCTTTCTGCTTCTCGGCATTGTCTTTTCAGCGATAGAGTATATTGGCTGCTACGCTCAAGGCCTCTGCAGCTCTCGGGACTGTATAGCCTTGCTCAGTGACTAAGGCCACGGCTTCTTCTTTAAACTCTTTCGGATACTGCTTGTAACTCCGTTTTTGCGTCATAAATAACACCTCTATGATTGACTATATTGTCTCTCATAAAAGAGTCCGGTTACATTGGACCAGAACACCTGAAACGGATATTCAACATCGACATAGAAACCTGCGAGAAGTGCCTGGGCCCGGTGCAGGCTATCGCCTGCATAGAGAACCCGGCGGTGATTCGGCACTCGGTGTGCGTTGGTAAGGCTTTAGAGTGCTTATTTACAGGTAGGTGGCTTGCGTTTTTCTGGTGAAACTACGAGAAACAGGTTTGGACACTGAACAATTACTAAAACTATAATAGACGCTTTTTGTAAGCTACAGAATTCATATCTCTTACGTCAATACTAATGCTGATAACCTTTGGAAGTAATTCAGCCAAAGCCGACCGAACTAAACACGCAATCCTCTCTTTTTGCCTATCTGTCCGCCCATCAAGCAATGAAGCTGTGACATGAATAAAGCTGCTTTTTTTGCCAGCTACCCGATAATAATCAAAGCCAACTGCTCTAACTTTTATATCTTCTGGTAGCATTACCTCACTTCCAACAGCTGCATAGAACACACAGTCCATTATGGTCTCTAGGTCTACGGTATCTGCAATCTGTCGAGAATACTCTATAACAAAATGAGGCATAATCAGTCCTAAAATATAGTGAAATATTCTCGCTCTTCCCACTCAGAAACCGTTTTAAGATAGCGATCCCACTCAGCTTGTTTTAGCCTTGAGTAGTAGGAAACAAAGCCTTGGCCGAGTTCTTTTGAATAAAACTCGCCAGAGGTGAAGGTGTTTAAGGCATCTTGCAGGCAAGAGGGCAATTGTTTTGCATCGCTGGCTAATCGATTAGAAACTGGCGGAGGTGGATATAACTTCCGAACCAAGCCATCCATGCCACTTAGAATCTGTGAGGCAATATACAGATAGGGATTCGCCGCAGGTTCCCCAACACGGTTCTCAATTCGACTTGCTTTGTCGCCAGGCTTTGCCAAACAACGCACCATAGCGCCGCGGTTATCTTGCCCCCACTGAATGCGATCAGGTGCGAGCGTCATCGGCATATATCGTTTGTACCCATTGATGGTTGGCGTCGAAAAAATACAGCTTTCTTCTGCGTGCTCAAGAATACCTGCGATCCAGTGCAGGCCAAGTTCTGATATTGGTTCACCATCGCTGGGCATAAACACATTTTCACTGGTATTTTTATCGATCACCGATTGATGCAAATGCCAGCCACTGGCTAAGGCTTCTTTAAATCTGGGTCGACACATAAACGTAGCGTGTAACCCATGGCGAGTACAAACCTGTTTCACCATAGAGCGAAACATCACCATATTATCGGCCTGCTCCAAAGCAGGCCTTGGGTCAAAGGTAACCTCAAATTGACTTGGTCCAAACTCTATTTCTAACGAGCGAACAGGTAAGCCAAGTCCTTCTGCATTGCGTCGAATCAGATCAAGCACATCTTCAACCTGGTCGTAGCAGTCTTCTGTCAAGTACTGATAGCCGCGGGTAAGCAATTCTACTTGGGGCGGTTCCCCCGGCGCAGCCATAGCATTTGACGTAACGGTGTTGTTGACCTTTTTGAACACATGAAATTCGACCTCCAAACCTGCAATAAATTCAAGGCCCATCTCATTGAGTCGCCTCTGTGCTTTTTGCAAAACAGCACGCGTTGACAATTCCACAGGTTCACCATTCGCATGATACAAATCCGCCAATACCCAGCCAGTATGAGGCGACCAGGGTAAAATTTTGAATGTGCTAGGATCAGGTAGCATGAGCACATCACTAGCGCCGGTCATATTGCCTTCGCCGAAGCCGGCATCATCATCCCACACATTAAAAACGGTCGAATGGGATGTATCTTTTAACAACATAGTTGAAGTCATCGTGATGCCGCTATCGAGCGCTGATGCCAATCCATGTGCTGCGACTGTTTTGCCTCTTAGGATGCCATGTTGGTCAACGAACGAAACGCGTATGACTTCTAGATTTTTACTAGCTGTGGTCTCTAACGCAGCATTGCGCGCTTGGTGCTGTTCATCCGTCCATAAATCATGCTTGCCCGCGAATCCAAGCTTTCTATCGTAGTTTGATGCGTTGGTCATAAAACAGCTCCGCATTTAGCCCTCTAAAAACCGCATCACGGTTGAAGAGCCAATAAATATTATAGTTCGGCATCCCAAGAACATGTCTTTCGACGTTCGTTATCGCGTTCTTGCCAAGATGTCTCCCAACTATCGGTCGGCGCAACTGCATCGACCGCAATTGGCCCTCGGATACGTGACGCATCTGCTTCGTCGATATACAGAGGAAGCGCACTGCGGTCGCCGCCTTCGGCAACAACTTTCATGGCTCTAATCAGCTTGCGTCGATGCAAGATAATAGCTTTATCAGTCGTTGCCAGTCGTTCATTGGTACGATCTTGAATGCTACCCATCGACTCGCAGGCCCATTGGTCGTGAACATTTATGTCCATCCCCATTCCAGTCCAAGTCTGACTCTCTTGCTCTTTGCGATTGTAGCCGTATTGATTGCGCTTATTGCGGATGGGCGCATAGTCGGGAAGAGTGTGTTCCTTTAGCCGCTGCTCCCGCATTCTGTCCCTATCAACTGGCTCTGTAAAGCTGGTAAACATTGAGAACCAGTAACAGTTTTCATCATCTATCGGCACGTGCCATTGAGTAATGTTCATATCATTTGACATTGGAATAGTGATCGCACATGGAAACACTTGATTGGTCAAGCGCACATGGCTTTGTCCATTTTTCAAGTCTCGCAGCGTAATGATGCGCATACCATAATCGGTTTCTTCAATCTTTATTTCTGGCTGCTCAAATTCACGTAATATCTGTGTAATGGGTATGTCGGTGTCTGCTGCTTTATCCCGGAATTGTTTGCCATACTGATCTTCGGGATTTTCGTCTTCTAAGAACCGATGCAAAAACGATGCGTGCGCTGGGTCAATACCAACTTCAAGAGCTTGCAGCCAGTTGCATTCCCAGAGACCTTTGAATGCAAAGACATGCGAAGCTGGTGCTTTAAAACAATCGAAATTCGGAAACGCCGGTGGCTCACCGTTGCCCAGAAAGGCGAAAACAATGCCATTCACTTCTTTTGTTGGGTAGGAATTAAGCTTTACGCTTTTACACATTTTAGTATCTGGTTCGGCTGGCTGTTCAATGCACTGGCCGGTTTCATCATACTTCCAGCCATGAAATGGACAGCGAATACCACCATCTTCGACTCGCCCGAACGTGAGGTCTGCTCCCCGATGTGGGCAATGACGATCCAGTAACACAAGTTCGTTTTTGCTATTGCGATGCAGTGCGAGTTTCTCACCAAGCAAATTAACGGGCACAACAGGTCGGTTTGCTTCTAACTCCTCTGAAAGCGCCGCAGGCATCCAATAATGGCGCAATAGCTGCCCGGCAGGTTGATCTTTTCCGACTAGTGTCAGCTCGTCATTCTTTTCTTGGCTCATCATAAGAATACACCTCCTAATGAACTATTTTTTAAAAAATAGTGGGTAGTCAACTGAGTGTCTTTAATTTTATATTAAGGTCTATAACTAAGTCTTTCGGAACTGAACATCGGGCTGTTACGAGTTTGCGAGCTGCGAGATGATCTGCCGGGCTATTTATAGAGTCGATCCGAACAATAGCGTCTAACCGGTAGTAGATAATGGAAAATTTGTCACTACCCAGTTCACCGCGAACCACAAGATCGTCGTAGTCAAGCGTGTCTCCGACCATTTGCAATTTAATCCCGACTTGATCAGTCCAAAACCAGGGTGCTGTTTGCTCTGGCAGAGGCTTTTCGGTCAGGCGAGCAGCAATAGTTTTTGCTTGGTCAACTGCTGTCTGCACAGACTCCGACCGCGTAGGTTTATTATCGTGAATTTGAACCCAAGAGGCGCAATCGCCGCAGGCAGAAATAGATGAGTCAGATGTTAAGCAATTCCTATCAATCAATATTCCGTTGTCACAGCTTAGTTCAGCATCACGAGCTAACTGATCGTTAACGGTTGTGCCAATACCAATCACTACAATGTCGGCCGGTAGTATGTCACCTGAATCCAGGTGCACAGCGGTGGCACTTTCCGCATTACTGGTAATCGATTCAATTGTAGAATTGAATATAAAATTTGCACCAGATTTCTGATGACGTTCAACTAAAAAGCTAGATAGAATCTCTGGAAATAAACGAGTTAACACGCTCTTACTGCGAGCTACGATGGATGTATTTTTTCCCATTTTTGTAGTGATCGATGCAACTTCAAGACTGATAAATCCAGCACCATATATCACGACGTTTGTTGCTGTTTCAATAATTTTTTTTAGCGCATTAGCATCACTAAGGTCGCGTACAGAAATGACGTTTGGTAGATCTCCACCTGGAATCTCGAGTTTTTTGGCGGATGCGCCTGTGGCCAATACAAGATGATCGTAAAAAATATCAAAGGTATCATTTTTCACATTAGACTTGACTGCTAATTTTTTTTCAACACGATGGATTTTTGTGGCCCAACTTTCTCCAAGCAATGTGATCGATTTTTTTTCAAAGAAATCAGCGCTCCGAAAGGCCAGCTGTTCACTGTCGACATGACCACTAACAAAACCTTTGGACAGCGGCGGCTTTTGGTAAGGCAGGCCTACTTCGCCGTTTATCAATGTAATTGGATGCTCATAACCTTGTTCACGAAGTGAGATAGCCACCTGAACGCCTGCGTGTGAGGCACCAACAATAACTACGCCAGGCCTCATTACTGGACCTCGGGAATTTGGAACACAGTACCATCGAGATCTTCAGTGACCACGAGCTGGCAACTCAAACGGCTTGTCGGCTTTCGTTCTGCCGCGGCCTCGTTCAACATTTCATCTTCATCTTCGTCGATAGTAGGAAGCAATGACTCGTTCGAATCTTTTAAATAGACGTGGCATGTTGCGCACATGCAGCTCCCGCCACACTCAGCATCAATACCATCAACGTTATTAAAGATGGCGGCTTGCATAACGCTTTGGCCTTTTATGGCCGCAACGTCTAGCTTGCTACCGTCAGGGAGCTCAAAATAGATAGTGACTGATCTACTCATAAAATACGTCCTAAAGCGTTAAAGACTGCCAGTACCAAAAATGCTTGGCAGCCATAAAGAAATAATTGGGAAAGCGATTAGAATGACAAGGCGGACAAGGTCGGCTAAAACAAAAGGTATTACGCCCACCATGATATCTTTTGTTTTCAACCCCTTTGCTGCACTTTGAACAACAAACAGATTCATACCGACAGGCGGTGATATAAGGCCAGTTTCAACTGTCACAACGGCTATAATGCCAAACCATATAGGATCGAATCCACTAGCAACAACGACGGGATAGAAAATTGGCACAGTCAACAAAATCATCGCAAGACTTTCTAGGAAACAACCCATAATCACATAAAATATAATGATGGCCAACATCACCATCCAAGGGCTGAGGTTGTACTCGTAAATCAGGTCAACCATCTTGTAAGAAATCTGGCTCACCGATAGTAAAAACCCGAATACTTCAGCACCGATCAAAATCAAGAAGATGGTAGCCGAGACGGAGACTGCTTCGATCGCCGCAGCACGATACTCAACCCAGCTCAGGCCTCTGAAAAGTGCGAAAACTAAAGCCAAACCTGCACCAACACCCGCAGCCTCTGTCGGTGAAAATAGTCCGCCGTATAAGCCACCCATAACCAAAGAAAAAAGAAGCGCAACTGGGAAAAATTGCTTAAGGGCAATCCAAAACGTCGTTCCTTCCGATTTTTTTTGTTCGGCGGTTGGCCGCCATTTACGAACCATGATGGTGACCGTGATCATGTATAGTGCGTAGGCTAACATGCCAGGCAAAAAGCCAGCTAAGAACATATCACCGACCGACTGTTCAGTGATAAGGGAATAAAGCAATAGTGCAACTGACGGTGGAATCATTATGCCCAGCGTCCCACCTGCTGCTAGCGAACCAGCAGCGAGCCGTGGATGATATCCTTGCTTCATCATTTCAGGATAGGCGACGCGTGTCATGGTGGACGCGGTTGCCAATGATGAACCTGAAATAGCGGAAAAAGCTGCGCTGCTACTGACTGCGGCTAAAGCAAGGCCCCCGTTCCAGCCGCGGGAAAAATATCGAGCAGAATCGAATAAATCTTTCGAAAATCCAGACCGAGCCGCAATACTACCCATAAATAGAAAAAGTGGAATGAGCGTAAACGAATAGTTTGCAGAAACTTCAAAAGCCGCTGTTTCCAACACATTTAATGCCGGGTCGATTCCAACAATGGCTGAAAAGCCAAAGCCGCCGGCTAGAATCATCGCTAAGCCAACAGGGCAACCTAGCGCAAGCAACACCAGTACGCCAATCAAGCCAGCGATACCAATAGATAGTGGATCCATTTGTAAATCCCTAAAATTTAGTCATTTGAGGTTGCGTCGCGCTGACCTTTAATTGCTAGCCAAACTGCCGTGAGCACAATACAGACACAACAAATTGTTAGGACTCCATAAAGTAGATAGAGCGGAATTCCTAAATCTTGGGAAACGTCCCCGCGTTTAAACATGATAAGCATTTTATGAAAAAACAAATAACCAACAATGGCAGCGAAGACGGCCAACATTAAATCCCACAGCCGATCCAATAGGCCCTGTATGGGTACTGGCAAAGCCCTCACTAATAAGTCAACTCTGACCATTCCACCCATGACTGCACGGGGGAATGAAGAAAACACCATGATGGCAAGTGCATAACTAACAAGTTCAACTGACCCAGGAAGAACAAGACTCAATGTTCCTCCTGTTAAGTCAAAAATGAGTCGACCTAGAACGCTCGCAACAACGATGAACACCATGCTGCTTAGTGCAAAAAAAGCTATTTTATCGAAAACGTTGATGAGTCGTTCCACATCGAAACTCCTGATTAAGGCCTGTTAAAGCCCAACTTTGCATTCTTCAACATAACCTTTAACGCTTGCCAGCGTCTCGCTACCAGGAAGCCCTTGTCTATCAAGTTCTGCTACATAGGATTTAACGACTTTGTCTGCTGCGGCTTGCCATTGCACACGCTCTTCTGCAGATAGTTGGGTTATCACTGCATCGCTGGCTCTGATTTTTTCAAGCGAAAGAACGTCCGCATCATCATAACCTTGGCCCGCAGTTACAGCCCATTCCATACCAGAGTTATCATCGATTACTTTCTTTAGATCGCTCGGTAATTCATCGTAACTGTCTTTGTTCATGGTTGTTACAAAAGCCAGTGAATAGAACCCGAAATCTAAATGATAATCAGTTATCTCCCCGGTACGGAAGCTTTGAATGGTTTCCCAAGGAAACATGTAGCCGTCAATCACACCACGCTGAAGGCTGGGATAAACTTCAGGAGCTGGCATGCCGACTGGCTCAGCACCAAGCTCGGATAACAACTCCCCAATAACAGCGGTTGGTCGACGGATCTTTAGGCCTTGCAGGTCTTCCAATGAGGAAACTTGAGTGTCACGTGTATGAAGATGACCTGGACTGTGTGTGTGGACATACAATACTTTAGTCTCCTCGTATTCCCTATCTAATGTACCGCTGTCGTAAAGCTTCTGGAAGGCGCAGGAACCAACGGCACCAGTCTCAAACAAGCCTGGTAATTCCAAGACTTGGCTTAGTGGGAAACGCCCGGCTGTGTAGCCTTGAACAGTCCATGCTATATCGGTAATACCTGAGACAGCATTGTCGTAGCCTGCGGGTGCGCGACCAAGTGTTTGAGATGGGTAAACAGTGACAGCAATTCGTCCATTGGACTGTTCTTCTACAGCTTTCTTCCAATCGTTAAAAATTGTTTCCTGCTGCCAACTATTTTGAGGCATAAAGTGGGCAAGATTGAGATTCACCTCAGCTGAATGAGCATATGATGCACCGAAGAAGGCGCATGCTATTGCTGATGTGGTAATGAACTTTTTTGTCTGTTTCATATTTTGGTGACCTCTTGAATGAGATTTCTATGTTATTGTGATCGATTATCGAACATCTGAGCTATTATCGTTCAGGGCGACTAGTTTGTACCCATCAATTGAAGCATGTCAATACAATGCAAAGAAATCGCATCCCGAAATATTGACTGATGGATCAAGATTTGGTCATAAGCCACCGAGATTCTTGCGAATTAAGAGAACTCACAATTTTACAAAAGTTGTTGAGAACTATTATCAACTGAAGTGTTGCTTTGTAATTCATAAGAATTAAATGACGGGCAATAATTATACTTTTGAATGGTTCAGCAACGAAAACGGATAGCCGTTATCATGAAATGTAGCAGTGTGAGCTCGCCAACAAACAAAGTTGCGGTTAAAGTTGATCAGTTACAGTAGCTGCCGAACCTGCATTAAAACAGCGTCGGCTGGCAAGGTATTTAGGGAACATAGATGAGCGAACAATTATCAAAGAAAGATATCTCGATGACCTTTGCCAAGGGGTTACAGGTTCTTTCTGCCTTTGATGCGAATGATCGGGAAATGACTATATCGTCGATTGCCAAGAAAACCAGTCTAAACAGAACCGTTGTGCGTCGCTTGGTTTTAACCCTGGATCACTACGGCTATTTAGAGAGCCGTAACCGAGTCTATCGATTGACGCCCCATATTCTTAGTTTGGCCAGCGGGTTCCTTCAAGGACGGGACCTCGGCAAACACGTCACGCCAATCTTGAGAACATTTTCTGATCAACTAAAAGAAGATATTTCTTTTGCAATGCTGGATATAGATCAAGCTATCTATGTTGCCCATTCACCAGGCGACTCCACGATGATTACGCAAGGTTTTACCGTTGGTACTCGGCTTCCGCTTCAGGCAACAGCTATCGGAAGAGTGTTAATAGCATTTTCAATTTCAGAAATGCAGGATCACATACTCAATACCGTTCCTCGGACCCCTTTTACGTCAGAGACGATTGTTCAGTTGGACAAATTGAAAAACGAACTAATGATTACGGCTGCTCGGGGTTATGCTTTAGTTAGAAACGAATTTGAACAGGGTGTCACATCGCTTGCAGTGCCGGTGTTAAGTTCTGATAGAGAGCTGATTGGCGCACTGGGAATTGTCGGACCAAATCCACGATTTGACGACAAGTCAGTGCAAAAAACGAGAATTGAAAGTTTGCAGAAATGTTCAAATTTAATTGCAATATATACTGGCTAGACCTATCGATTCTTGGGTTTATTTTAATGAGTCTTGGTCGAATATTACATTGTTCGATTGTAACACTTTACGTTATTTAAACGGTGTGCGTTTTCGACACTTAGGAAAATGGTAATGTCTGTTTGATGACGAAATTAAATATATTGACAGATCTGATTACCTATCCGCCTGTGACGAGGGCAATACCACCTGCTAGGGCAGCTATTGCGTGCGCTGATTGAATAAAGCGAATATGAGCAGCCTTCTCTTAACCATCTACTAGCAAGGAACTGAGAAAGCCCACCAGCGCAAGAAGGTGGAGCGACTGGGCCGTTACATCGCAATGCTCGCTGTGTCCGAACAGCACCTTTCGCTCACTCACACCGGAAAGATGCGCTACGAGCTAAAAGCCTCGTTCCGCAACGGCACCACCCATGCCATGTTCGAACCACTTGACTCATCGCCAGAGTGGCCGCCCTGGTACCGAAGCCCTGAGTGAACCTCACCCGCTTCCATGGGGTATTTGCACCGAACAGCAAACAGCGGTAATCCTGATGATAAAACCTTCGCCGAGCACCATGCCGCTATGACCTGGGCAAAGCGCCTGAAACGGGTATTCAACATCGACATAGAA
>Ga0307957_1000678_pt1 | contig 19158 bp, 15 predicted proteins | sample OrgLakmetagen490_FD_201830 | JGI IMG/M metagenome (GOLD analysis project Ga0307957, IMG submission 201830) | Saline water microbial communities from Organic Lake, Antarctica - #490 | ecosystem: Environmental > Aquatic > Non-marine Saline and Alkaline > Saline | place: Antarctica: Organic Lake... | reverse complement strand
CCTCCGGACGCGCTTCCGGAACCGAAGACGCATGCCTGTTCGGCCTCTCACTCTGTTCCGGTGCCGGTGGGCTTGATCTCGGGCTCACCATCGCCATCCCCGGATATCGAACTGTGGGCCATGTCGATCAGGCTGCCCATCTGACTCGCGGGATCGGCCCCCGGCCCGGTGCACACCGCGGAATAGGCGGCGACCATGCGCGTTTCAAACTCCTCGCGGATGCTCTCATGCACGAGGAAACGGGTGGCGGCGACGCAGATCTGCCCAGCCATCACCAGCGAACCATGGGTCAGTTCGCGCACGGCGAGATCGAGATCGGCATCGGGGAAGACGACGGCGGGCGCCTTGCCGCCAAGCTCGAGGTTTACCCGCTTCAGCGTCGGCGCGGCCCCGGCCATGATCAGCTTGCCGGTGTGGCTCGAGCCGGTGAAGGAAATCACGTCGATGTCGGGCGAGGCGACCATCGCGCGGCCCACTTCCGACCCGTTCTCGTTGACCGAGTTGACCACGCCCTTGGGCAGCGAGGGGCAATCGGCGAGGCATTCCATGATCCGGGCATGGATGAGCGGGGTCTGGTCGGCGGGCTTGAGCACGCAGGTGCAGCCGGCGGCGAGTGCCGGGGTGAGCGAGCGGATCAGCAGCGTGACCGGCGCGTTCCACGGCACGATGATCGCGGCGACGCCGGCAGGCTCGCGGCCGAACAGGCTCATCACCCCCGGCGCGGTTTCCTGCATCCGGCCCTGAATCGCGCGGGCTAGCCCCGCGTAGTAGCGGGTTTCCGAGATCGAGCCCATGACCTCGCCGGTAGCCTCGGAGCGCAGCTTGCCGTTCTCTGCCACCACGAGGTCGATCAGCTCGTCGCGGATCGCCTCCATCCGGTCGGCGAATTCGTAGAGCATCTGCGCGCGCAGCCGCGGCGCGCCGGCCCAGTCGGCGGCGAAGAACGTCTCGCGGGCGTTCTTGGCAGCCGCGTCGACCAGCGCGGCCGATCCGGGATGAAACTGGCCCAGAACGCTGCCATCCGCCGGGTTGAGGCTGTCGCGCAGCGCCGCCTCGCCGCCCAGCCATTCGCCGTTGATGTAATGTCGTGCGATCTGCATGTCCCGCCCCCTCAAAGCTCGAGCCCGAGGAGCGCTGCCGCGTTATCCTGGTAGATCTTGCGGCGCGTGGTCTCGGAGATGTCCATCTCGTCGAGGATGCGGATGGTTTCGCGGATATACATCGGCCCGCCTTCCGGGTCGAAGGGCGCGTCGGACGCGAAGAGCACGTGATCCTCGCCGAAGAACTCGATCGCGTGTTCGATCGCCTTTCTCGAACCGAAAGTGGCGGTATCGGCACGGAAATCCTTGAAATATTCGAGGTGCGGACGCTTGAGCGCCTCCCTTACCGCCTTGAGATCGCGGTCGGTGGTGCGCGCGCCCATCTGGTCCCAGCCGGGGCCGACACGGCCCTCGAAATAGGGGATCATGCCGCCGGCGTGGTGGGTGATGACCTTGAGGTTCTCCCAGCGGTCGAAGAAGCCCGAGAACACCATGCGCGCCATCGCGGCGGAGGTTTCGTAGGGCCAGCCGAAGGTCCACCAGATCTCGTATTCCGAGCGGTCTTCGTTCCTGTAATCGGCGAACTTCTCGCCGCGGGACGGGTGCATCCAGACCGGCTTGTTGACCTTGTTCATGTAGTCGAAGAACGGGGCGTATTTCTCGTGGTCGAGCGCGTCGCCCGCGACGTTGGTGAAGATCTGCACACCCAGGGCGCCAAGGTCCTCGATCGCCCGCCGGCATTCCTCAACGCCCGCATCGCCCGCGGTGAGCGCGGCGGTGGCGATGAAGCCCGGGAATCGCTCGGGGTATTTCCGGCACAGCTCCGCCATCGAGTCCGACCCGATCTTGGCAAGATCAAGCGCCTGCTCCGGCCCGGCGATCATTTCCAGCGGCGGCGAGGCGAGCGATAGGATCTGCACGTAATCCTCGCCGAACATGTCCATCACCTCGAACCGCCTGTCGAGCTTGGTCATCATCGGCACCTGCCCGGAGCGGTTGGTGATGTCGCTCATCGTGCCGACAACGCGGATCAACGCATCGAAGAAGGGTTCCGGCCAGATATGGTTGAAGATGTCAATCTTTTTCATGACGATTTCCGTTCTAGTTCGAATTCGATTGGGGCGAAGTCCCCGGCGGATTCCCGGGCTTCGACGCGCCGTTCGGCGAGGGCCTTGGTGATCGCTGCGGCGCGGGTTTTCACGTCGCGTTCGATGGAATTGAGCGTCTCGGGCGTGACCTCTCGTCCGGCGATGGTCACGGTCACAGCGGCGATGGGAGACTGCCCGGCGTCAAACACCGGGGCGGCGGTTCCGATCACGCCGGGGGTGACCTCGCCATGCGCGACCGCGGCGCCCGCGCGGCGAACAAGGCGCATCGCCTCGAGGACCTCATCCAACGTCGATCCCAGGCCCATCTGCTTCATCTCATCCAGGTTGGCGAGAATAAGCGGTTCCAGCTGGCGGCGCGGAAGCCACGCCATGATCGCCCGGCTGATCGCGCCGCGGGCAAGGGGCATGGCACGTCCGCGCGCATAGGACGAAAGCGGATTGGGCGTGGAGGATTCCGAGGCCACGCACAAGAGCTTGGTGCCATACCACCGCACCAGCAGGGCCGAGCACGGGTAGGCGTCGATCAGTGCCTCCAGATGTTTCTGCCCGGTCGAAACCAATGGGTCCGATTTGCGCAGGAGATAATCGAGTTCCACCACGCGCGGACCAAGCGTGAAGCCCGCGCCCGGCAGCGATGTCAGGAAACCCGCCTCGCGCAGCGCCTTGAGATAGCGATACAGCGTGGGCCGGGAATAGCCGAGGCGGGCCATCAACTCTTCCGTCGTCCATTCGAGATGATCCTCGGTGAACACGTCGAGGATTGCGAGGATGCGCTCTGCACTGCCGGTGCCGGTCATGCTGGTTCCTCTGATTGCCGTCTGCGGCCCCGGATGACTTCACGCGCCATCAGGGCGAGCCCCCCGACGACGCCGACCAGATCCGACCAGATCGCCCCTTCGAAGGCCCCGGCAGGAACCAGCGCCATGAAGCCGAAGACGACGAAGGCGGCGCGCATGGCCCCGGTGAGCCTGCGCGAGAAGTAGCCTGCGAGCGCAGCGGAGATCAACCAGACCCCCACAACCGCCGTGACGATGGCCACCGCGATTTCGACAGGCGCCCCGATCAGGATCAGCGAGGGCGAGAAGGCGAAGAGCACCGGGATCACGTAGGCCGACCACCCGAAGCGCATCGCCGCCCAGCCGGTCTGCATCGCGTCCGCCCGCGCAATCGAGGCCGCGGCGAAGGCCGCGAGTGCGATCGGTGGGGTGATCATCGACATCATACCGAAGTAGAGCACGTAGAGATGGGCCGCGATCGGCTCGATCCCCACCTCGACGAGCGCCGGCGCGACGAGGGCGGCGAGCAGAACGTAGACGCCCAGCGTCGGCAGCCCCATGCCGAGCACGATGCAGACGATCGCCGAGAGCCCGAGCAGCAGCACCGCCGAACCGGCCCCGACCTGGACGAGCAGGTAGGTGAGGTTGAACGAGAGCCCGGTCACGTTCAGAACCCCGATCACGAGGCCCGACGCCGCCGAGATCAGGATGATCTCGACAACCGCGTGGCCCGTCGTGGAGAGAGCCTTGAACAACTGTCCGAACCGCGGCCGCTCGCCCTTGTAGCCCAGGAGTATCGAGGTCAGCACCAGCGACAGCGCCGAGAGCAGGGCCGCGCGTTCCGGCTGCCAGCGCATGACGAAGAGCGCGTAGATCAGGACGGCGAATGCGAAGACGAAGTGAAGGCCGCCGATGACACCCTTGCCCGAAGGCATCTGGTCACGCGCCACGCCCTTGATGCCGAGCCGGGCGGCCTCGAGGTCGGCCTGCACGAACAGGGCGACGTAATAGAGGATCGCCGGCACCAGCGCGGCGAGCACGATCGTGGAATAGGGCACCGACAGGAACTCGGCCATGAGGAAAGCCGACGCACCCATCACCGGCGGCATGAGCTGGCCGCCGGTCGAGGCGACGGCCTCGATCGCCCCGGCCTTGTGGGCGGGGTATTTGTCGGACTTGATCATCGGGATGGTGATGACGCCGGTGCCCACCACGTTGGCCACCGCCGAGCCGGAGATCGACCCGAACAGCCCCGACGACAGCACGGCGATCTTCATCGAACCGCCGCGGAACCGGCCCATGAGCAGCATCGCGGCGTCGGTGAAAAACCGGGTGCCCCCGGTAGTGGCGAGCAGCGTGCCGAACAGGATGAAGGTGATCACCACGGTCGCGGCCACGCTGATGGGCAGGCCGAGGATGCCGTTGCTGTCGAAGGCCATGTAGCCGGCGAGCATGTCCCACGGCTGCGCGCGGCCCTGCAGGCGGCCCGGGAAGACGTTCCCGAACAGACCGTAGAGCAGGAACACGGAAATGATGATGACGAGCGCCCAGCCGGTCGCCCGGCGCAGCGCCTCGAGGATCAGGCCGATCACGATCAGCCCGGGCAGCCAGACCGCCATGGGTCGGCTGAAGATCTGCAACACTAGCTCGGGGTAGCGCACCGCGATGTAGGCGACCATGACGAAGCTGGCGATGGCGAGGCCCACGTCGTAGAGCGGCAGCCGGTCACGACGGGACGAGCGGCGCGCGGGCAGCGTGAGAAAGGCCAGCGGCAGCACCAGCGCGAGGATCGCCGCGAAGAACTGCTGGGGATAGAACGACCAGCCGAATTCGCGCGGCAGGTTGAGCGCCCAACCGCAGGCGACAAGGATCAGGATAGTCGCCAGCGCATCGGCGACCGGGCGCCAGAGCCGGGGGGAGAGGCCGCGAGCGGCCTCTCCAGGCAAAGATTGCGACATCGAGGTGCCCCTTAGTTCAAGCCGGCTTCTTCGAAGAACTTGAGCGCGCCGGGGTGGAAGGCCACGTTGCCACCGTCCCCGTGCATGTCGTCGGGGTTGAAGGCGTTGAACGGCGGGAAGGTGCCTGCCATGTCCGCCTTGCCGCCGTACATCGCCTTCGCCATTGCATAGACCACGTCGTCGGACACGCCGGCATGGGTGAAGACCACCTGCGGGAAGGAGATGTAGACGCCATCCTCAAGCACGCCCGGCGCCGAGCCGGCCGGCATCGTGATGAAGTTCGCGGTCGGCCAGTGCTCGCGGGCCTTGGCCAGCGCCTCAGGGCTGCTGTCGGCAACCGTCAGAGCCCGCAGGCCGCCGACGGCGGCATCGGCTTCGCGGACCTTGCCCGCGCCGTGCGCGAAGATGAAGCCCACCGTGTCACCGGCCATGAACGCGTCGGCCCCGGCCACGACGGAAGCGACCGACACCTTTTCGACGTCATCGCGCGTCATCCCCGCGGTGGCATAGATCGCCGAGAGCTGCGGCAGGATCGTGTTCTGCGCCGTGTAGCCATCGGTCATCCGTTTGCCCTTGAGGTCCTCGAGGCTCATGATGTCGCCGTCCTTGCGCACGAAGATGGCTTCGTTGAGCGGCATCAGCATGCCGACAAGGCGCAGGTTGTCGTTGACGTTACCGTTCCACCAGGCGTCGCCGGTCACGGCGTAGCTGACCTCCTGAAGGTTCGCGACGCCGAACTCGATCCCGCCCGAGTTGAGGTAGGGGATGAACTGGTTCGGGCTGGTGGCCGGCTGGATCGTCGTGTTGAGGCCGGCGTTGTTCGCCGCGTTCGCAACGGCGGTGCCGATGTTGTGGAACAGCGACCCCGGGTTCGACGTCGCGATGCCTACGTTCTGCGCCGAGGCGCCCCCGGCGGCGAGCCCGAGCCCGAGTGTCATGGCGGTGAATAGTTTGCGCATTTTTTTCCTCCCTGAACTTCGCGGACCCGCAATGCCCGCCAAGAATCTCTTTTTATGAGAATTCTAAATTCACTTGCCATCGGCGTTTTGGCAAGGGCATTTTGTCGCAGGGGCCGACAAAGGCTTGTGTCTCGACGAGCGGAGGAATGGAAGATGCCGGAAAATATTGAAAAAAATAGAGAATCTACAGGTGCCGAGGCGCTCCTTGCCGCGCTGCGGTTCCATGGGGTCTCCTACTTCTTCGCGAACGCGGGCACGGATTTCCCTCCGATCATCGAAGCGATCTCCCAAATCCCACCCAGTGAGATTCCCGAGCCAGTCACCGTGCCGCACGAGACCGCAAGCGTGGCGATGGCGCATGGCTATTACCTCGTCACCGGCGAGCCGCAGGCAATCATGGTGCACGTGAACGTCGGCCTCGCAAACGCGGTTATGGGGGTGATAAATGCCGCGTCCGACAACATCCCCGTATTGGTGATGTCGGGCCGCACACCGATCACCGAGCAGGGGCGCAAGGGCGCGCGGATGACCCCGATCCAGTATGGTCAGGAGATGTATCACCAGGCGTCACTCGTGGCTGACGTTGTGAAATACCACTACGAGATGCGCTATCCGGAACAGGCCGAGCCGCTGGTGGCCCGCGCGCTCGCCGCCGCCGCCTCCGAGCCGGCCGGCCCCGTCTATCTGAGCTTGCCGCGCGAACCGCTCAGCGAGAGTTTTCCCGATACGCGCATTCCCGCGCCGAGCCCCCGCCCCGCCGCGACCCCGGCGCAGCCCGACCCGGGCGCGGTCGCCCGGGTGGCGGGCTGGCTTGCCGAGGCCCGGGCGCCCGTGATCCTCGTGCAGCGGGGCGATCCCGGCGGCGCGCTGTCGCAGACCCTGCAAGCGATCGCGACCCGGCATGGTATCGGCGTCGGCGAGCCGTTCTCGGTGCGCAACGTCATGCCTTCCGCGCACCCCGCCTTCCTCGGCTACGATCCCGGCGAGGTTCTGGACAGCGCTGACCTCGTCATCGCGCTGGATTGCGACATCCCGTGGATCGAGGCGGCACACCGGCCGGGCGACGCGGTCCGAATCGTCCATGTCGGGCCGGATCCGCATTTCCTGAAGATGCCGGTGCGTGGCTACCGCACGGATCTTGCGATCCAGTCCGACCCGATAGCCTTCCTGCATGCGCTCGACGCCGCCGCGATGCCCGGGCACACGGTTGCCGACCGCGTCTCGTCGCTGCGCGAGCGCGCCCTGCAGCGTCGGTCACAGGTTGCGGCCTCGGCCCGCGGCGGGGATGGCAGCCCGATGAGCGCGGAGTGGCTCAGCCGGTGCCTCTCCGAGGTGCTGGGCCCCGACGGGGTGGTGTTTTCCGAGCTTGGGGTGGTTGCCGGCGCGATGGATCTACAGGGGCCCAACCGCTTGTTTTCCAACCCGCATTCCGGCGGGCTCGGCTGGGCCTTGCCCGCTGCCCTCGGCGCGCAGCTCGCCGACCGTGACCGGCTCACCGTGACCTGTATCGGCGATGGCTCCTACATCTTCGCCAACCCCGTGGCCTGTCACCAGATTGCCAATGCACTCGAACTGCCGCTGCTGACCATCGTCAAGAACAACGGCCTCTGGAACGCGGTCCGTCGCTCGGTTCGCAACGCCTATCCCGACGGGGCGGCGGCACGCATGAACACCATGCCGCTGACCTCCCTGGCCCCTGCCCCGGACTACGTGAAGGTGGCCGAAGCCGGCGGCGCCCATGTTGAAAAGGTCACCAGCGGTTCGGACCTGCCCGATGCACTGGCGCGGGCGCTCACGGTCATCCGCGAAAAGCGCCAACAGGTCATGATCGACGTTGCCGTGGAGGTTTCCGACCGCTTCTGAAAAACGCCGCGGTGCGTGCTTTGCGTAACCGAAAAACAAGCCGGCTTCGGGCCGACAGGGAACTGAAGACTGTTATGTAAATGCCGGTGAGGCGGAGATATTATCATGCCTTCCGCGGCGAAATGATTGATCGTGCTCTCATCGCCCTTGTGCCTTCTGCAGGCTGCCCGGGCCGGGCGCGGGCGGTGAAGCAGGCGGCCCGACCGGGGCTCAGGTTAAGGAACTTCCCGTCGAGATCGGGAGGTGGCTCATGGCGACACCGCGGCAAGTAACCAAAGATTACGCCAGACAAAAAGACACTGAACGGCGAGCTGGATCACCGATCCTGTCGCCTGGCATGGGGTCAAGTGCCGGTCGCGACGCGGTGGCTGCCCGCGACCGTTTCAAGCCGGACGCGTTGGAAACTTTCGCCGAGTGCCAGGACCGGGCTTTGCGCATCGGGCGCCGGCGGCAGGAGCGCCCGGGTGCGTGACGGGTCCGGAACAGGAACGGCCGACAAGAGCCTGCGTGTGTAGTGGTGTTGCGGGTCGTGAAGCACGGCCTCGCGCGGGCCTTCTTCCATCACTTGCCCAAGGCGCAGCACCATCACTCGATCGGCCACCTGGTCAACCACGGCCATATCATGGCTGATGAAAAGATAGGACAGGCCATCCGCGTCCTGAAGCTCCTGCAAAAGATCCAGAACCTGGGCCTGCACAGAGACATCCAGCGCAGACACGCTTTCATCCGCGACAATCACCTTGGGCGACAGGCTCAGCGCCCGAGCAATGCAGACACGCTGGCGCTGGCCGCCAGAAAATTCGTGCGGGTAACGCGAAAGCATATCGTTGGATAGACCGACCCGTTGAAACAGAAATTCCGCTCGATCGGTCAGCTCGGAACCGCTGGCGAGTTGGTGCACTTTCAGCGGCTCTACCACCTGCTCTCCCACCGTCATGCGTGAATCGAGTGATGCGCCGGGGTCCTGAAAGACCATCTGGATATCTCGCAGAACCGGACGCATTGCCCGGCGCGACATTCCCCGGGTTTGTGTGCCGTCGATCCGCACCGACCCGTCCCAGGGCACCAACCCCAGAAGCGCCTTGCCGATGGTAGATTTTCCGGAGCCGGACTCGCCGACAAGTGCGAGCGTTTCTCCGGCTCGGATTTCAAAAGAGACCCCTTCGACCGCATGCAGCCGAGCAACAGTCCGGTTGAAGATTCCGCCGGTCACATTGAACCGGACGCTCAGGTCATCCACCTCCACGAGCTTTTTCGCGCTGTCCTTGACGCTGCGCTCAGGCGCATGGCCAAGCCGTGGAACCGCTGCCAGCAATTGCCGGGCATAGGCGGAACGTGGAGCGTCGAAGATCTGCTCCACCGGGGCGGTCTCTTCCGGCTTGCCCTCGCGCATGATGATGACCCGGTCGGCCATCTCGGCCACAACGCCCATGTCGTGCGTGATCATCAGCACGGCAGTTCCATGCTCTTTCTGCATCAGGCGGATCAGGTCGAGGATCTCGGCCTGAACGGTGACATCAAGCGCCGTCGTCGGCTCATCGGCGATCAGGATCTCGGGTTCGCAGGCCAGCGCGATGGCGATCATCACGCGCTGCCGCATGCCGCCCGACAACTCGTGCGGGTATTGTTTCATGCGCTGTTCCGGGTCGGTCAGACGCAGATCGCGCAGCAGTTTGAGCGCCCGCGCCGGCGCCTCGTTGCGCGTGCACATGCGATGCTCCAGCAGCACCTCGCACAATTGGCGCTCAACCGTCATGAGCGGGTTCAGCGAGGTCATCGGCTCCTGAAAGATCATCGAGATCCGCCGCGCGCGGATGTCGCGATACCGCTTGTCGTTCAGGCCAACCAGGTCCTGGTCGCCCAGCAGGATGGATCCTTCCGTGATCCGGGCCATCGGGCGCGGCAGAAGTCCCATGATCGCCAGTGCCGTCATCGACTTGCCCGACCCGCTTTCGCCGGCCAGCGCCAGCGTCTCACCGGGCTGCAAATCGAAGGACAGGTGATCGAGAACGGTCTTCCCGCCTTCGCCGGTCGCCACTTGAACCGTCAGATCGCGAACGGAAAGAACGGGGCGCGCGGTGTCGCCCCGCCCGATTTCAGAGTCAGGCTTCATTCGAAAACGACCCGTGGGAAATAGAAGGACACGACCCAGTTCGGCATGTCCACGATTTCCGAGATGCGCAGATCGCCCGCGACCGAGCACAGCAGATAGGCATCCTCGGCCGACAGCCCGTGCTGCTTGCCAAGCAGGTCGATCATGCCGGAGACGGCGTTTTTCGCGCCTTCCATGAGGTCCGATCCGATCCCGGTCGTGACCTCGTAGCCCTTGGCGTCCAGGTGCCGTGTCACCGGCCCTGGCGTCGAGAACCGCGGGAAGTCCAGCTTTTCCTGCTTGATCAGGTCGAGCGTGAGTTCGACATCCATTGGGCTTTCGATGGCCGTGCCGCAAACCTCGCCATCGCCCTGGGCCGCGTGGGTGTCGCCAACGGAGAACAGACCACCCGCGACCTCGACCGGCAGGTAAAGCACTGACCCTACAGACAGATCGCGAATATCGAGATTGCCGCCCATCCGGCGCGGCGGAACGACCGAATGAAGCCCGGACTCGGCAGGGGCCAGCCCGATCGTTCCCGCGAAAGGTTTCAGCGGCACTCTCGCGATGTCGGAGAACAGCGACGGCGCCAGCGTGTCGGGGTCGTAGTCCCAAACCTTCAGATGCGGATCCTTGAACTGGTCGGCCAGCAGCCCGAAGCCGGGGATGTTGGCCGTCCAGCCGAAGCCGGACGGGTGGAATTGCTCCAGAGTGATCTTCAGCACGTCCCCTGGTTCGGCACCGTCGATGTAGACGGGGCCGGTGACCGGGTTGATCTTGCCGAAATCCAACGTCGCGACGTCGGCGACGGTGCTTTCACGGGTCAATTGTCCTGCTGAACTGTCCAGGCATTGGAAATGTACCCGGCTGCCCGGCGCCACCGTCTGGGCGGGTGGGATCGAATGATCCCACCCGTAGTGATGGTGGCCATGGATTGTGTAATCGCAAGCCTTGCACATGAAATCACTCCGCCTCGACGGAATAGATGTAATCGTAGTTCACCGGGATGTGCACCGGGTCCACGAACAGGCTGTCATCGCCCGCCATCCGGTCCGAGACGAGCGTGAACCGCTGCTCGTTGAACACCGGCACCCAAGGCGCGTCATCCATGATGTCGACATAGATTGAACGCCATGCCTCTTCGCGCTCATCGGCCAGGGCCGGATCGGCCATCGCGTCGGCCTCCGCGGCGCGGGCATCGAGCTCCTTGTTGCAGTACCAGGACCAGTTCCAGCCCCCGGACACCGCACCCGCGCAGCCCAGGATCGGACCGTAGAAGTTCGATGGGTCCGGGAAATCCGCGATCCAGGCCATGCCGCCCGACCAGATCATGGGCGCCTGATCCGCTTCGCCGCCCGCCGCGATCACGTTGGATTGCGCAAGGCTGCGGATCTCGACCTTGACCCCGATCTCGGAAAGATCCTGCTGGATCGCCTGCGCAATCCGCGGGTTGGGATCGACGTTCATGACGAAGAGCTCGGTGGTGAAGCCGTCCGGAAAGCCCGCCTCGGCCAGCATCGCGCGCGCGGCTTCGGGATCAAAGGGGTAGCCCTCGTAGTCGTCCGCGTAGCCGGGCATCGACGGCGGCAGCGGCTGGTTGGCAGGCACGGCGCGCCCGTTGATCATCTGGACGATCCGGTCCTTGTTGATCGCCATGTTCATGGCTTTTCGCACATTCACGTTGTCGAACGGCGCCATTTGCGTGTTCAGAGTGATGTAACCGGTGTGAAGTTGCCCGCCCTCGACCACGTTGTCGGCCTGCTCGGGGTTGTTCATCACCTGCAGGAACTGCGCGGGCGGGATACCGTCGCCGGGCACATCAGCATCGCCGTTTTGAAGCCGCAGCAAGGCCACCGTCGGATCGAGGCCAATGTCGAAGGTCACCTTGTCCAGCTTGGGCACGCCGGCGCGGTGATAGTCTTCAAAACGCTCGAACACGACCTGCTGGCCCGGAGTCCATTCAGCCAGACGGAAGGCGCCCGAACCCACCGGCTCGCGCCCGAAATCCTCACCCGAGGCTTCGACCGCCTCGCGCGGCACGATCGAGGCAAAGTTGAGCGCCATGACATGGGTGAAGGTCGCGTCGGGCCGCGACAGCGTGATTTGCACGGTCTTGTCGTCGATCACCTCGACACCGCTCAGCCCGTCGCCCTCGCCCGCGTTCCAGGTGTCGAACCCGTCGATCATGCCGAAAAAGCCTGCACCCGGGCTGCGGGTCTTCGGATCGGTCACGCGCTCCAGCGAGTATTTCACGTCTTCGGCGATGATCTCGCGCCCGTTGTGAAACTTGATTCCATCCTTCAGCACGAAGGTGTGAACCATGCCGTCGTCGGAAATCTCGTGGCTGGCCGCAAGTTCGTTGCGCAGCGTGGTGGTGCCGGGCTCATAGCCCATCAACCCGTCGAACAGCGACTTGATCATCGACCAGTTCTGCCAGTCATAGCCGATCGCGGGATCAAGCGTGGCAACGTCGTCCTGGTAGGTCACGACCATCTCGCCGCCCTGCGGCGCGTCCTCGTTCACCTGGGCAAACGCGCCACCTGCGGCAAGCGCCAGCCCGGCAACGCCAGCCAAGAATGTATTTCTTTTCATGGGTCTTCTCTCCTCTGTTGGTTTCATTTGGTCTTGATGCGGGGATCGATTAGTGGAGCCACCAGATCGGCAATGAGATTGCCGAGCACGATGGCTGTTGCCGAAACCATGGTCACGCCCATGATCACGGGGATGTCGACACGTTGGATGGCCTGCCATGCAAGTTGGCCAATCCCCGGCCACCCAAACACACTTTCGACGACAACGATGCCTGACATGAACAACCCGATATCGATCCCGATCATGGCGATGACCGGAAGGATCGCGTTGGGCATGACATGGCGGGTAATGATGTGCAGGCGCGACAGGCCCTTGGCGCGGGCGGTGCGCACGAAATCCTGCTCGAGCACGTCAATCATGGACGAGCGCATCATCCGGCTATACCAGCCCGCACCGAGGAACCCCAGTGTGATCGACGGCAATATCAGGTGCGCGAAAGTGCCATAGCCGCCTATCGGCAACCACCCGAATTGCACGGCAAAGACATAGAGCAGCAGGATGCCGATCACGAATTGAGGGGCCGAAATTGAGACGAAGCTGAAAATCATCAGCGTATGGTCGGCGGGTCTGTTGCGGCGCAGCGCGGCGACAACACCGATGGTCAGCCCGAGGATCAGCTCGGTGACGATGGCCGACACCATCAACAGCAGCGATGCGGGCAGGCGCGCCGCGATCAGGTCCGCAACCTCCGCGCGTTGGAGGTAGGAGCGCCCCATGTCGCCCTGCAACAGGTTTCCGAGATAACGGAAATACTGCACGAAGAGCGGGTCGTTCAGCCCCAGCTGGTCACGTATGTTGGCGACGGTCTCGGCGGTGGCCGAACGTCCCGCGATCTGGCGGGCCGGATCGGCCGGCACCATATACAGGAGCACAAAGGTCACGAAGGTGATCCCGAGCAGGATCAGCGCGCTTTCGATCAGACGTCTTACAAGGTAACCACTCATCCGTGACGGCCTTTCAGTGTCGGATCAAGAATGTCGCGCAGGGCATCTCCCACAAGGTTGAATGCCAGCGCCAGCAGGACGATCAGAAGTCCGGGAATGAACACCAGCCAAGGCGCGGTCGAGAAGTAGGTCTGGTTCTCGAAGATGATATTGCCCCAGCTTGGCATCGGGGGCTGAACGCCCACGCCTAGGAAGCTCAGCGTCGCCTCCAGCAATACCGTTGTCGAAATGCCCAGCGTTCCAAACACCACGATCGATGACAGAAGGTGCGGCAGTAGGTGCTTGCCGAGAATTCGGAGCGACGACGAGCCGATGGCGCGCTGCACCTGGATGAACTCGCGCTCGGCAAGACTGCGCGTCTCGGTATAGATCACGCGGCTCATCTGAACCCAGTTGACCATGGCGATCACGAGCGCGACGATCATGAGGCTGGGTTGAAAGATGGCCGCCAGGACGATTGCCAGCAACAGCGCCGGAAAGGCCATCATCAGGTCGGTGAAACGCATCAGAATGGCCGCTGTCCAGCCGCCGAAAAACCCCGCCGCGATGCCGACACCGGCGCCCAGGATAACCGCGATTCCGTTCGCCACCAGCCCGATGATCAGCGACGTGCGCGTGCCGAGTATCAGGCGAGAGGCCAGGTCCCGCCCGAGAAGATCTGTGCCCAGCAAGTAGTCGCCGCCTGGCGGAAGCGGGCCGCCCATCAGGTCCAGCCCGTCGAAGCTTTGCTCGAATGGATCGTGCGGCATGATCAAGGGCGCAAAAACCGCGCCGAAAACCATCACCACGATCACCGCCATGCCGAATGCCGCACGCGGGCGGCGCATCAGTTCGCTCATGACGACTGCGAACCGGCTCTGAGCTTTCGGACGTAGGGTTTGTGCGTCGCTCATATTGCCCGCCCTCCGGCAATGCGCCTCTCGGTCAGTAGTCTGACGGCCGCGTCTTCGAGGCTGATCTGCTCGACCATCGCCATTGTCCGCAACTGTTTCAGCGCAAGCGCCTCATCGCGCCCGTGTTCCATCAACGCAAGAACGGCTCGGATGACTTCGAGCCGAAGATTGCCGCGGCGTGCCAGTTCAGCCTCGCGGGCGCGGCGTTCGGCTTTCCGCGCGAAGACCTCGTGGGCGATCACCATCGCGGAAAAGAGGTTGCCCAGCCCCGTCAGTGGCAGGAAAGCGTCCACCTCCTGCGCCAGAGCCCATGCCAATCTCCCGGGGCTTTCCGATCCAATCAGCCCGATCAGCGGCATCGGCGCCGTGGCGCGCTCCCACGGCAAAATGCCGTCATCGGCGGTGTCGATATCGAGGATTACCATATCGGCATTTCGCACCTCCTGGGCATCAAGGTCTTCGCTTCGGACCCGGGCGCGTATGCCCAGCCGGTGGCAGCGCTCCTTGATACGGAGGCCGATTTCCGGCGATCGATGCACGACAATAGCTGTCTGACCGGAAAAGTTATGCACGGGCGCACGTATCATTTGACGACCCTCAACTCGCGTCGCGGCACGGGGTTGGAACCGGGGAATCCGGCAGTCTGAGAAGTCATGTAGGGATCCGCGGCGATGGGCGCTTCTGCGTATTGCACCACCTCGAAACTACCGTTCCTGGCAATCGAAAGCCGGGGCGTTAGCATTGTATGCCGAAGCACAGGGTCAATCGGCATTGCCCCCATGGCCGTAACTACGGGTGTTTCTGCCGCCGCACGGAATACTGTCGACGGATCGTCGGTGCCGGCCCTCCTGACGGCGGCGGAAATGATCTCAACCGCCGCGAAGGAGGTTGCAAAAAAGGAAGATACCCGCTGGTTCGGAGCGTGTCTCCGCGCGACGTCGCGCAGCATGTCAGATGCGTTCGGCTCGAAAAAGCTTCCCGCCGAGAGCAGCCCGTTGGCCGCCGGTCCGATCTCATCGAGATCCGCCTCGGTCTGGTTGAAGCTCACCACCTGGACAGGTTGAGCGCCCGCCATGTTGCGCGCTGCCAGGCCTTGAAGAAAGCTCGTATTGGACGGCCCGATGAGGCTGTCGATGACACAGTCTGCATTCTGGTCGCCCATTTCTTCAAAAATGCGGCTTGGCGATATCACCCCCAGCGGAACATGGCGCTCGCCCACCACCTCGACCCCCCGGGCCGTCAGGCATTCCCGCGCCAACCGCAGAGTTTCCCACCCCCAGACATAGTTTGAGCCTACGAGAAAGGCGCGCCGGAAACCTTGCGCTGCGATCCAATCCATTGCCGGAATGACATGGTGATTCGGTGACGCACCAAGGTAGACAACGTGATCATTGCTCTCGAAACCTTCATAGGGGCAAGGGTACCAGAGAAGTCCGCCATACCGTTCCAGCAGCGGAATCATCTCCTTTCGGCTCCACGAGGTGATCGCCCCGACAATGTGACGGACACCGCTTTCAAGGAGCTCTCGCGTCATCCGCTCGTAGGCCGCCAAATCGCCGCCGGGATCCGCGATCACCGGCGTGATCAGGTCACCGTTGCGCTCACCGATGGTCTCGATTGCGCCCAGCGCCCCGGCGAGCGCGCTTTGCCCAAGCGCGGCATAGCTGCCGGTTGTAGAGAAGACGAGACCCAGACGAAGTTCCACGGTTTTATCGCACCCATATCAAAAAAGCCCCGCCCCCCTCACGCAAAGGAGAAACAAGGCTTGATTGCCCTTGGCTCTTGCAGCCATCTGTCCTTCATCTTGAGTTATGTTTGACCATCTGTCCAGCATGCCGTCGTGATCGAGGCCAACGCGTCAACGCTTTTGACTGAAATTTAAGCAAAAAAACCCGCGTCGTGGCGCAAAGTTGGCAGAAACGTAAAGGGGCTCGATCTCCGGGTGAATCAAGACCACCCAGACCGGCGGCTGTCATTGCCAAGGCGATCACGCCATGACCGAGACCCAACACAAGCACCCGCGATCAGCAGATACACCGATCAGCTCAGATCACGCCGGATCCTGTCGAAAAGGTGGGGAGTAGCGGCAGGCCGGAACAGTAATTGACCAAACATGTGCGATCGCCTCTCCATCCAAAAAGAGACCAGATCACCCGCTCGTTCGATCATGGTTGCCGAAAACGCGGATTGTGCATCATCTGCCTTGGGCTCCTCTGCGCAGCCACTCATGAACAAATCCGAGCTTTTTCTGAGCGGCATGAGACACCACAAATGGATACACATCATCCAAGCCCATGGACCGATTGGCGTGATTGACGACCGTGACGACCTCGATCGCGACCCGAATTAACGTCATGGCGTCCGGTTCCGCGTAGGCATCCCAGCCCGGATACGGCAAGCCCGGCAGAACGAGGCCCGCCGAGATCGCGCTGTCCGTGATATCGGTCAGATGCAGAAGATGCGCGGCTGTTTCCGCCCAGTCCTCATGCGGATGGGCCGACGCGTAGGTCGTCAGATAGTTCTGGTTCCAATCAACCGGCGGACCCTCGTTGTAGTGCCGTCGCAACGCGGCCGCATAATCGTCCCGTTCATCGCCAAAGACGGTGCGAAACGCCTCCAGGAAGTCGGCGCGCAGACTGAGGCGCCACCAGAGCATATGCGCGATTTCATGGCGCATGTGGCCAATCATGGTCCGATAAGGCTCGTCGAGCGCTTCACGCCGCGTCGTGCGGAGGACAGGATCGGCTTCGGCCACACTTATGGTGACCACCCCATTCACATGACCCATGGCGGCAGGGGTCGGCCCGTCATCGAGCATGTGAAAAAACGGGGGCGTTCCGCGATCCTCCGGACGAAACCAATGCCAGCGCCCGAGATTGTCCAGGACCCAGCGTTTTGCGGCCTCGGTTTGCGCCCAGTTGGCGCGCGTGTCCGGATTCGACGTATCCGGGAACACCGCGGTCATGGCGCATGAACGACATTGCGCCCCTTCTTCGGGTGCAATCCAGTTGCATCCGATGATCTCGCGATTGACGCAAAATGGCGGCGTCGTGATGAACGCGCGGGCCTGGGGATCATAGGCGACCGGGGTTCCATCAGCCGTTGCAAGATTGTGAAACCAAAGCGAGCCCGCCCCGACGGGATTTGAAAAGACGTGCATACAGGACAGGCTCCCAAAATTCTTCCTTGCGGCTCGATCCGCCAAGCCGAAGATTACATCATCAAGCCGTGGACCGAGTGCTCACGGGCTACTGGAGAGGTTCTACACCCATTTTCCAGTGACTTGGCAACACCCCAAAAGAACCAAAGGGGCGGTTCGACCCTGACCTCGGCCTGGGGCCCTTGCAAGGAAAAGCCGTCATTCGGCTTGCACCTCACCATTATCCGGCAGATCGGCGCCAACTTCGTCGTGCACTTCCTGTCGGTAACCGGAGGGGTGAACATACAGATCAGGCGCATGTCGTTGGTTCCGCCCCCAATCTGTGCTGATCGTGATTGTCCAGCCCGGGCCGTTCACGTCGGGGTCCGTGCCGATGATGTCTTGAACTCGAACAAGTTTCATTTTGATAGTCTAAGTATTTTGAGTAGCCTCAGGGCAAAACTTCGCGACGCCGTCGAGGCGGTCACCCTTCGGAAGAGATCTTGGCGAACTTTCTTGTTAAGTTCTTTATGATTGTTTTAATGTCATAAATTTTGATATTGTCATCGACGCCGCAGGTTCCGGCGGGGCCAGTTTGACGGTTCTTCGGCTTTCGGATATGCTTAGTTTGACTAAGTAATTTGAAAACAGACCCTAGGAGGTTCACCATCTTGAAATCATCAGAAGCCCCAATTCCAAAGGACGTCTCGAACTGGGCGGACCCAACCCTTGACTCCGTTCGCGGAACGGAAACGCCCAAGGACCCGAACAAGGGCTATGTCGCCCTGCTGGGTTGGAGCGTCAACGCCATCAAGGCCGCCCAGAAGTTTGACCGCCGGTATATTGTCGTCGCGCCCGAGTGGGCCGCCGATTTTTGCGAAGCAAACAATATCCCGTATATCCCATGGGACTTTTCGCGGCTGAACGACCGGTCCATCGAAATTGCCCGACGGCTCAAGGAGGAGGGCGTCGATGTAGCCATTCCCCTGTTCGAGGAAACCGTCGAATGGTCCGGTGCCATCAACTCGGTCCTGATGGATCAGCCCCGCATGTACGGGCAATCCGTCCTGTTTCGCGACAAGGCATTGATGAAACGGCGCGCCCAGTTGGGTGGTATTCGCGTGGGCATTTTCGAAGAAGCCTATGAAAAGGACGACATTGTCCGCTTCATGAAGCGGGTGAACCAGACACTGCTGAAACTCGACGGCGACCCGGATGATCCGATCCACGTGAAGGCCTTCGACAAGGCCGGATGCCTCGGACACCGCATGATCCGCGACATCGAGGACATCGACAAGATTGCCGACGACGAATACCCGCTGCTCATGGAAAGCCACCTTGATGGGTGGGAGTTCGCGGTCGAGGCATGGATTCATGACGGCGAGATCAAGTTCCTGAACATCTCGGAATATGTCACGCTTGGGTATTCCGTCTTTGTGCCCGCGACCAAGGAGCTGGAAAGCTGGCGCGATGCGATCACCAAGCAGATTGAAAAACTGATCAAGACCTTCGACATCAAGTTCGGCCAGATTCACCCGGAGTATTTCCTGACATCCGACGGTGAAATGTACTTCGGCGAGGTCGCCTACCGCCCCGGCAGATGGCGACGGTGACCGCCGCGCTGGCCGCGCTCGGCATCCTGCTGCGCTGAGCCTCAAACAGAAAGGACATTGCCATGGCCACCATGGATATCTTCGAAGGCGATGCCTTCACCATCGTCGAGCTCACCCGCGCGCTCGAGAACATCCCCTACAAGCCCGCGATCCTGTCCGGCGCGGGGCTCTTCGGCAGCC
>Ga0307957_1000674_pt1 | contig 19237 bp, 18 predicted proteins | sample OrgLakmetagen490_FD_201830 | JGI IMG/M metagenome (GOLD analysis project Ga0307957, IMG submission 201830) | Saline water microbial communities from Organic Lake, Antarctica - #490 | ecosystem: Environmental > Aquatic > Non-marine Saline and Alkaline > Saline | place: Antarctica: Organic Lake... | reverse complement strand
GGGCGGTCTTGAAGATCGCGACACCCGATCGCAGCGATGTGCCGATCTTCGAACCTGGGCTCCACCCGCTGATGGTGCGCAATATCGCGGCCGGGCGGCTGCCGAGCACCAATCTTTTGCGTTATCGGGCGTTTGGGGAATTTCCCGTCCAAAAAAAAGAGTGTTCTGAATGCCCCCTCCGCTGAACTGTCGGGTCATCGTGCGTCACGCCTTGCGCCCCGAAAAACGCTTAACAAGGCGACATTCTCCCATGAGATTTCAATGAAGAAAACGTTTGCAGCGGATAGATTGTTATGTGCGGAATAGTAGGGTTCCTTGGGCGGGAAGATGTCGCGCCGCGGCTCCTCGATGGGCTTGCGCGCCTAGAGTATCGTGGCTACGACAGCGCCGGAATAGCAGTTGTCAACGGGCGCGGTACCACGGTGCACCGTGCCGTCGGCAAGCTGAACCGGCTCCGTGCAGTGCTTGACGGTGTCACGCCAAAGGGCTGCGTCGGGGTGGGTCATACCCGTTGGGCCACGCACGGAGGTGCGACGGAGGCCAACGCCCATCCTCACCAGATTGGTCGTGTTACGCTGGTGCACAACGGGATCATCGAGAACCACCAAGCGCTGCGTGGAGAGCTGATGGCGGAGGGTGTGGCGTTTGCCTCCGAGACCGACACGGAAGTCGTGGCTGCTTTGCTTGACCGGATGCTAGGCCGTTTTGAGACAATTGATGCCGCCTTTGCCGCACTGCTTGATCGTCTTGTTGGCGCTTACGCGCTTGCGGTCTTGATCGACGGTTACCCGGAGCTGATGTTGGTGGCGCGTCAGGGATCGCCACTGGCCATAGGTCACGGGGCGTTTGAGGCGGGAGCGACTGGTGAGATGGCCGTCGGTTCCGACGCGCTGGCGCTCGCGCCATTCACTGACCGTATTACCTATCTCGAGGATGGAGATTGGGGCGTGATGCGCCACGACGGCCTGACGCTTTTCAACCGGCGAGGGACGGAGGTCATACGGGAGGTTCGAACGGTTCCCGCCAGTGCTAGTACCGCGGACAAGGGCGCTTGGCCGCATTATATGCGCAAGGAAATCGCAGAGCAGCCAGAGACGCTTGCGTGCCTTGTGCGCAACCTGGTGGATCCGGCGGAGGAACGCCTCGCGGGGTTTTTAGAGAGCGTCGATTTCGCGACGGCCGATCGTGTCGTGCTACTGGCCTGCGGCACGGCGCATTACGCCTGTCATCTCGCAAGCTACTGGATCGAGGCACGGGCGCGGCTGCCGGTGGAAGTCGAGATTGCCAGTGAATACCGTTACCGCGACCGCCCGCTCTCGGGCCGGGAGATCGTGATCGCGGTCAGCCAGTCGGGGGAGACGGCGGATACGCTTTCCGCGTTGACCGCACTGTCAGGCCGTGTCGCAGCGCGTGTTGCAGTGGTCAACGTGACCACCAGCTCGATCGCCCGTGAAGCCCAGGCCGTTCTTGATATCGCCGCCGGGCCGGAAATCGGGGTCGCCTCCACAAAGGCTTTTACCGCTCAGCTTCTGGCACTTATGGGGATCGCATTGAAGGCCGGGCGTGATCGAGGAATGCTCTCGGATGCAGCCCTCGCAACGGCTGTCGGCGAAATTGCCAGTGTCCCCCGCTTGGTTGCGGAAACCCTTCAGCTTGCGCCCCAGATCTCTGAGGTCGCAAAACGCCTGGCCACCGCACCAAACGTTTACTTTCTGGGCCGTGATGTAAACTACCCAATGGCGCTAGAGGCCGCGCTCAAAATGAAGGAAATTTCCTATATACACGCCGAGGCCTTTGCCGCGGGCGAGCTCAAGCACGGGCCGATTGCGCTCATTGAGAGGGGCACGCCGGTTATTGTTTTTGACGGTCCCGGCAGGCTCGCCGAGAAGACCGCCTCGAATGTGGCGGAGATCGAGGCTCGCGGAGCCAGAGCTACCAGGGTTGGGCCGGGCGCTGGGTGCGATTTACGCACGCCAATGGCCGGAGCTCTTGCCTCCAGTTTTCCTTACGCGGTGGTGGCACAGCTTCTGGCCTATGATGTAGCCGTGGAAAAGGGCTCGGATGTGGACCAGCCACGTAACCTCGCCAAATCGGTCACCGTGGAATGAATGCCCCGCTAAACCGGGTTCGACTGCTTTTAAAGAGGATAACATTATAATGCGTGACAGTGAAGAAATTGTGGGGGGCGTCGCCAGCCGCTTTGCCGACAAGTCTGCCACCATTGGCGTCGTTGGTCTCGGTTACGTGGGCCAGCCGCTTGCTCTGCGATACGCCGAAGTTGGGTACCGGGTACTCGGCTTTGATATATCTCAGGCTCTCGTCGACAAGCTCAATTCAGGGCAAAGTCCCATCCAGCATATTGACAACGCGCGCATCGAAAACGCCCGGAAAACAGGATTTGAAGCAACAATAGACTTTTCCAGAATTGCGGAAGCGGACGGTGTCCTGATCTGCGTACCGACACCGCTCAACAAATATCGTGAGCCGGATCTTAGCTTTGTAGTCGATACTTGTGAACAGATCGCGCCATATTTACGCGAGGGCCAAGTGATAGCGTTGGAAAGTACCACATATCCTGGCACGACAAAGGAAGTAGTCGTGCCGCGTTTGGAGCGTGGGGGTCTTCAGGTTGGCAGGACAATTTTCGCCGTCTATTCTCCTGAGCGCGAGGACCCGGCCAATCCCAATTTCACCACCTCTACGATACCCAAAGTGGTGGGAGGGCACACGCCGGCCTGCCTGAAAGTCGGAATGGCCTTGTATGAACAGGCGGTCGACAAGCTAGTCCCGGTCAGTTCGACCGAAACAGCCGAAATGACGAAATTGCTCGAGAATATTCATCGTGCAGTCAATATCGGCCTTGTCAATGAAATGAAGATCGTTGCCGATCGGATGGGCATCGATATTTTCGAAGTTGTTGACGCTGCTGCGACAAAACCTTTCGGGTTCACGCCCTATTATCCGGGGCCCGGCCTAGGTGGTCATTGCATTCCGATCGACCCCTTCTACCTGACATGGAAGGCGCGCGAATACGGCCTGCACACGCGTTTCATCGAACTGGCGGGTGAGGTCAACCGCGCCATGCCTGACTACGTGATTGGCAAGCTCGTTGAGGGACTCAATACGCGCGGCAAGTCAGTTAAGGGGTCAAAGGTGATGGTGCTGGGGATTGCCTATAAGAAAAACGTGGATGACATGCGCGAATCTCCGTCGGTTGCGCTCATGGAAATGCTGCGCAACAGGGGGGCCGATTTGAGTTATGCCGATCCTCATGTGCCGGTCTTTCCGAAAATGCGGGAACATCACTTCGATTTGGCGGCGACCCGTCTCACGCCGGAGACGCTCGCCGCCCAGGATGCAGTGATCGTCGCGACGGATCACGCCGCTTTCGACTATGACACGATTGCAGAGCACGCATCTTTGATAGTTGATGCACGCGGCGTCTATCGCGAGCCTTCTGAAAAAGTGATAAGGGCCTGAGGAGGTTTGCGGATGAAGAACTTCGCTCTCATCGGCGCTGCCGGCTACATCGCCCCGCGGCACATGCAGGCGATCCGCGACACCGGCAACGATCTTGTCGCGGCGTTCGATCCCAACGATTCCGTCGGCATCATCGACAGCCACTTTCCGGATGCCCATTTCTTTACCGAGTTCGAGCGCTTCGACCGTCACATCGACAAGCTGCGGCGCAACCACGGCCAGCAGATCGATTACGTTTCGATCTGTTCGCCGAATTACCTTCATGACAGCCACATGAGGTTCGCGCTGCGCTCCGGGGCCGATGCAATCTGTGAAAAGCCGCTGGTGCTCAACCCGTGGAACATAGATGGCCTCGCAGAGATGGAGCAACAGACAGAGCGGCGGATCAACACGATCCTCCAGCTTCGTGTGCATCCGTCGATCATCGCCCTGCATGACAGGATCGCGACGGGCACATCGGATACCAAGCACGAGGTCGACCTGACCTACATCACCTCGCGCGGCAGATGGTATCTGCAAAGCTGGAAGGGCGACGCGCGCAAATCCGGCGGGATCGCAACCAATATCGGCGTGCATTTCTTCGACATGCTGCATTACCTCTTCGGCGCCTTGCAGGACAACGTCGTTCATCTGAACGAATCGACCCGCGCGGCGGGCTACCTCGAATACGAGCGGGCGCGGTGTCGGTGGTTTCTGTCGCTCGATGTCGGGGACGTGCCCGCGCCCGCGCGGGAGGCCGGGCAGCGGACCTATCGCTCGATCACGCTGGACGGCGAGGAAATCGAGTTTTCCGGGGGGTTCACGGACCTGCACGCGCGCAGCTACGAGGGGATACTCGCCGGCCGGGGCTTTGGCGTGGAGGAAAACCGCGTGGCCATAGAGACGGTTTCGACGATCCGCGATGCCACGCCGGATACGCGCCGGGGCACGATGCATCCCTTTATCGGCAAATTGGCCTGATGACCGTCAGCATCCATCCTTCCGCCATCGTCGACGACGGCGCGCAGATCGGCGAGGGCAGCCGCATCTGGCATTTTTCGCATATCTGCGCAGGCGCGAAAGTCGGCAGGAATGTCTCTCTGGGGCAGAATGGCTTCATCGGGAACCACGCAGAAATCGGCGACCACTGCAAGATACAGAACAATGTGTCCGTCTATGACAACGTAGTTCTGGAAGAGGGCGTTTTCTGCGGCCCGTCGATGGTCTTTACCAATGTCTACAACCCGCGTGCCCTCGTCGAGCGCAAGTCCGAATACCGCGATACCCGTGTCAGGAAAGGCGCGACGCTTGGCGCGAATTGCACCGTCGTCTGTGGCGTGACGATAGGCGTGTTCGCCTTTGTCGCCGCCGGGGCCGTGATTACGCGCGACGTGCCCGATTTCGCGCTCATGGCCGGCGTGCCGGCCCGGCAGGTCGGGTGGATGAGCGCCCACGGCGAGCGCATCGACCTGCCGCTTGACGGCGAAGCAGAGACCACCTGCCCACACACCGGGGACCGCTACACACTGAAGGCGGGGCGCGTCATGCACGATCCGGTACCGTCGGACGAGTCATCATGAAGGTCTTTCAGATCGGCTTCAACAAGTGCGGCACATCGTCGATCTATTTCAGGCTCGATGCGCTGGGATTTTCGGCGACGCATATCAAGACGCGTGACGGCCGCTACATCGCCTCGGTCATGCAGGACAACCTTGACGGCGGACGCCACATCCTGACCGGGCTCGAAACCTATGATGCCTTCACAGATCTTGAGGATGTGCGTGAGGACAGATTTGTCGAGGGCTACAAATTTTATCCGCACATGCTCGAGCAGGTACCTGATGCCAGGTTTATTCTCAATGTGCGCGATCGCGAACGCTGGATCCGCAGCCGCCTTGACCATAACGAGGGAGCTTATGCTGCGGCGCTCCTGAAGCTGTCGAGACTGCCCTCTCTGGACGCGCTTGCCGAAAGCTGGCGGGAAGACTGGGACCGCCGCGTCCAGCAGGTGAAGGCGACAATCCCGGCCGCACGGCTGCTGGTTCATGACATCGAAACCGACGATCCCGCCGATATCGACCGCTTCCTCGACCGCAGCCTGGTCAGGCCCGTCGCAGACGTACCGCAGAATTTCACGCGCTCGAAAATCTCCAAGACGCTGTCGCGCCTCACCCCCAGGGTCGTCAAGGACGCCCTGCCCAAGGAGTTGAACCGCTCCGTGCACTATCTGCTGCGCAGGCGAAGATGACCGGCGCGCGACGCAGGTCCCGGAAAGGCGGCCCGGAATGATCCCCTTCATTGATCTCGCCGCGCAACAGGCCCGGATCAGACCTCGGCTTGACGCCCGCCTCGCGCAAGTGCTGGCGCATGGAAAGTACATTCTGGGCCCCGAAGTCACCGAATTGGAGGAGAAGCTCGTCGCCTTCACGGGGGCGAGCCATTGCATCACCTGCGCGAATGGTACTGATGCACTGCAGATTGCTCTCATGGCCCTTGGCATCGGTCCCGGAGATGAGGTTATCACACCTGGCTTTTCCTACATTGCGACTGCCGAGACGGTTGCGATCCTCGGCGCGACGCCGGTCTATGTGGATATCGATCCTGTTACGTACAATGTCGATCCATCAGGCATCAAGGCCACCATAACTCAGAGAACGAAGGCAATTGTACCGGTTTCCCTTTATGGACAGCCAGCAGAGTTCGCGGCAATCAATGCCATCGCAAAGGAGTACGGCTTGCCAGTAATCGAAGACGGTGCGCAGAGTTTTGGTGCAACGTTTCGCGGACGCCGGTCGGGTAATCTCTCCACAATTGGCTGCACCAGCTTTTTTCCCTCCAAGCCGCTGGGGTGTTACGGCGATGGTGGCGCGATATTCACGTCGGATGACGATCTTGCGATCCGGATGCGGCAGATCGCGCGGCACGGACAGGACCGCCGCTACCATCATGTGCGCGTCGGGCTGAACAGCAGGCTCGATACACTCCAGGCGGCGGTGCTCTTGGCAAAGCTCGACATCTTCGAAGATGAAATCGCCGCCCGCGACGCTGCCGCTGCGCGCTATGGCGCGCTTCTGGCGCAGGTGGGTATCGCCGCGCCCGCCCTGACCACGGGATTGACCAGCGCCTGGGCACAATATACCGTGCGGGTGGCGAACCGGGACGCGGTGCAGGTCCGGATGAAGGCCGCCGGGATCCCCACCACGGTGCATTACCCGCTACCTCTCAACCGCCAGCCGGCGGTAGCCGATCCGGCGGCCTGCCTGCCCGAGGGCGATACTGCCGCCGCCGAAGTCCTGAGCCTGCCGATGCATCCCTATCTCGATGCCGCCACGCAAGAGCACGTCGTCGATGCCCTGGCCTGCGCCGTGCAGCGGAGCCGCACATGATGCGCAGCCTGCGAATCCTGGTCCCCAACTTTCCGGCACCCGATAGTTTCACGGATAACGTGGTCCACACGCTGCGCGGGATGGGTCATGAGGTGCGCTGCATGGACCGGCCCGTATCGCGTGACCGGGGACGCATCAGGCGCATTGTGCACGATGCCCGTGCCGGCTATTTTCCCGATACGCTCAGCGGACAGGAACGCTGGGCGCTTCTCCAGGCCAAGGAGTGGAAGCCTGATCTGGTCCTGTGTCTGACCCTTGCCTTGCGCGAAGAGGTTCTTTGGGAGCTGAAGCGGCGGGGCGTCGGGGTCTGCGCCGCTTGGTGGGGAGACACGCCCGCCAACATGCGCGGCATGGGGCTGCTGCAGGATGGTTGGGACCAAATCTATTTAAAGGATGTCGATGCCGTGACTAAGTTTCACGCCGTGGGACTGCCCGCCGCGGTTTTGCACGAGGCGGCCAATCCCGAGTGGCACCACCCCGTCCCATCGCGCTCCCAAGAGGACAGCGACGTTGTGATTGTGGCGGGGAATTATTACGGCTATCGGCAGTTCCTCGTCGGCCGTCTGGCCGATGCGGGCATTCCCCTGGCGCTTTACGGGACAAAGCCGCCGCGCTGGAGCACCGGGGCGGTGCGAGCGCACTTCCGTAACCGATATATCGTCAGGGAAGAAAAAAGCCGCATTTTCCACGCCGGGCTCGCCTGCCTGAACTCGACACACCTGTCGGAAGGCCAGTCGCTGAACTGCCGGGCCTTCGAGATCTGCGCCACCGGCAGTCTTCAGTTGATCGAACCGAAGAGGGCCCTGTCCGATTGCTTCGAGCCGGGCCGCGAGGTTCTCACCTACAGCTCGGTGGATGAAATTGTCGCCCATTTGGAGCGCGCCCGCACCGAGCCCGAATGGGCGCGCGGGATCCGAGAAGCAGGTCTCCGCCGTACGCTGGCGGAACACACCTATCGCCACCGCTTGACCCATATTCTGAATGACACCGGGCTAATGCCGCGCACCAACGCCTAAGAAAACGGAACAACATTAATGACTGTCCAGAAATTCTATCCCGTTTCCATGCCGACACTGGAAGGGCGCGAGATCGAATACGTTACCGACGCGGTCAGCAGCGGGTGGGTGTCCTCACTTGGCACCTATGTTACCCGCTTCGAGCAGGACTTCGCCGCCTATTGCGGGGTCGAGCACGCGCTGACCGTCAGCAACGGCACCGTGGCGCTCCACTTGGCCCTCCATGCCCTTGGGGTGGGCCCGGGCGACGAGGTGATCATGCCCGACCTGAGCTTCATAGCCACCTGCAACGCCACGCTGCTGGCTGGTGCCACGCCAGTCTTCTGCGACATCGAGGAAAACAGCCTGTGCCTGGAACCCTTACGGCTGGAGGCGCTGATCACGCCACGGACCAAGGCGATCATCCCGGTTCACCTTTATGGCCATCCCGCCGACATGGTGGCGATCAATGCCATCGCCGCCCGTTATGGCATCCCGGTTCTGGAGGACGCCGCCGAGGCGCACGGATCGGCCGTGGGCGGGGCGCGCGTCGGCAGCCTCGGGCGCGCGGCGACCTTTAGCTTCTACGCCAACAAGAACATGACGACCGGCGAGGGCGGCATGATCACGACCGATGACGCGGAGCTTGCCCGCGAAATGCGCAGGCTGCGCGATCACGCCATGTCCCCGGACAAACGCTATTGGCACGAAGAGCTGGGCTTCAACTACCGCATGACCAACCTGCAGGCCGCCCTGGGCTGTGCCCAGTTGGAACAGATCGATGGTTTCCTGGCCAAACGCCGCGCCTTAATCGAGGGCTATGCGGCGCGGCTGGCGGGGGTGCCGGGATTGCGGTTGAACCGTGAGGCCCCGGGCACCACAAACAGTTTCTGGATGATTTGTGCCGAGATCGAGGGCGCGAATGCCGAAACCCGCGACCGTATCTGCGCGGCGCTGAAGGACCTTGGAGTGGATACGCGGCCGTATTTCTATCCGATGTCCGACATGCCCTACACGCCTGGGCCGGCGGACACGCCGGTGGCCCACAGGGTCGCCGCGCGCGGGATCAACCTGCCGACCTACCTGACCCTAGAGCCGGACGACCTGGACGTGATCTGCGGCGCGGTGAGCGACGTCATCGCACGAGAGACCGCGGGGTAGCGGGATCATGCCGGGACGCCTTCTGGCTCATCTAGTCGAGGACCTGATCCGCGGCATCAGCGGACCGGCAGGATACCGGCTGCGCCGGTTCTGGTATGACCGTCGGCTTGCAAGCTGCGGCAAGGGACTGATGATCGAACCGGGGGTGCATCTCGTCGGCGTGGAGTACATGCACTTCGCGGATAATGTCTGGCTCGATCGGGCCAGCGTTCTGATCGCTGGGCCGCCACGAAAGACCGCCAGGATCGTGGCCGGGACACGGGGTGACGGCCGGCTGGATATGGGCAGTGATTGCCACGTTGGAATCGGCTGCATCATCCAGGCGCATGGTGGTGTGCGCATCGGGCACAACTTCACGTCGTCGGCCGGTGCCAAGATCTATTCGTTTTCGAATGATCCTGCAGAGTGCCGGGCAGGAACCACCGAATACGGGAGAAACGATCCCGGATATCGCATTACACCCGTTGAAATCGGACGGAATGTATGGATCGGATTGGACGTGATAGTGGTCGGTGCCCGTATTGGTGACGACTGCTTTGTCCGTCCGCAATCCATTGTAGTGCAGGACATCCCCATCGGATACGTTGCAGATGGAAATCCAACGAGTCCGCTAAGAATTAGATTCCCGACGAGTGCAGGCTGAGCTTTCGAAAAATGGAAGACCTGATAACTGTTACAACCTCGATGCAGATCATGTTATTGATCTGGATCGCGCTTGTTGTTCTGATCGTGCGGCGCACCATCGCGTCTGGCAGCGTCGGGCTGCCCGCGGCGATGGTGCTGACGATGAGCTTTCTCTACGGCGGTTGTTTTGTCTACGCGGTGCCCGGCTACACGCATCTGAGAGCTGACGCGCACTGGTATTTGGGTATCTTGAGCTTCACTGAATGGCAAGTTGTGCAGGCGACGTTTGCATCACTACTTGGGCTTTTGGGGTTTGCGATCGGAACTGGAACCTTTCTGCCATGTCGAAAAGCCATCGTGCCGTCTTCCACAACCCCGTCCCGCCGTCCCGTAAGCGAAAAAAAAGTCATCCTCGCTCTGTGCATGATCGGCGCAGCCAGTTTCGCACTACACTACATGCGCGCCAGCTTTCCAATGTCCGGGGCTCTATTGGAGCTTGGGCGCAATGTAGCTGTCGCTGCGATCTGTATTGGCGTCTATCGAGAGTGGAGATCAGGCAGGTCTATTGCTGTCTGGATGGGTGTCGCGGCTCTTATCCCGCTTTACTATCTTGTTGTGTTTGGTTTTGTTTCATATGGCTTCTTGTTCGCCATCATTTTGACCAGTTTTTGGTTGGCGCGGATGCGCCATACGAGCAGCATGAAGCGGTTACGCTTGGCCTTACTCAGCTTCGCTGCTGTCTGGTTACTGCTGACACTTTTTATCGCTTGGTTCTCCTTCCGAGACGAAGTCCGCGAGATTGTGTGGCAGAGTACAGGCGGATCCCTGTGGGACGTGCTAATGAACGCGGTTGTAGAAACAGAGTTATTCTCGCCCTGGAATTTCGCTTCCCTCGATTTGATTAACATCAGGCTTAACCTCAATCTCTTCATAGGCCGGATGATCGAGCACCACCAGTCGTTCCCACAGCTTCAGGAGTGGGGAGCGACGCTGATCATTTTTCCTCTGGTGCTTGTTCCGCGCTTCTTGTGGTCAGGAAAGCCCGAACGTGGCGGTAGTGGCTTCATGAGCGAGCATACCGGAATGTCGCTGTCAGACTCGGCGACCTTCGGAACCGGAACGGTGTTCGAATTCTTCATAAATTTCGGATATATTGGCGTGTTTCTGGGCTTTGTCGTGCTGGGATGGATCATCCGGCGCGTTGATCGAAGAGCGACATTTTTTCTTGTGACAGGTGACGCGTTCAGGTTCGCCAGGCTTTTCGTCGTGGGTATCGTCGCCATAGACCCGCTCCTACGGCCCTTTTTCATCGTCAATGGCGCAGTCTTTGCCTGGATCATGATGAGCGCGCTGAAGGTGGTGATAAGCGCGTGGGTGTCGCCTTCCAAATCGCGCCTGCCCGGTCATCCCGCCAGGTGGCTGAAATCCTGATGGAAAAGCCCGATGCCTTCTTGCTGGTATCTCCGGGGCCAGTGGACGGATACCCGCCGGTGCAATACCAGGCGCGGTTGCTGGCCGGGGCGGGCCATGCGGTGACCCTGGTGACGACCTCGCTGACGCTGGACGAAACGCCGCCCGCGTTCACCTGTCCGGGCGTCACGGTGCGGTGCGTCCCGGCGGCCGGGCGGCGGCCTGCGCGGATGATGCGGTTTGCCCGTGCCTTGTGGGCAGCGCGCCGGGCGCTGCCTCGCGATGCGGTCGAGATCGCCTATGACGCGATCGGCCTGCTTTACAGTGACCTGGTGCCGGGGCGTCCGTCCCGGCGTGTGGCGCATCTCCACGAGTTGCTTCAATACATGGACAGTTTCCCCGAAAGGCGTCTCAGCAGGGCGATACACCGCTATGCCGCAGTTATTGTGCCCGACGCCGGGCGCGCCGCCGTTACCCAACGGCAAATGGGCATGTTCGCGCCCCCGCTGGTGATCGAGAACTATCCGCTGCGGGCTGATGCGCCTCTGGCGCCCCCCAAGCCGCCCGGCGCGCGGTTCGAGGTTGTCTATTGCGGGTCCCTGGGTCTCCACCAGAAACTCGATCAGGTGATCCAAAGCATCCCCATGTGGCCGGGGAACACTGACCTGGTGTTGATTGGACAAGACACAACTGCAACCGCGCGGAAGCTGCGCAACCTGACCGGGGAACTCGGGCTGTCCGACCGCGTGCAATTCCTTGGCTGGATGGACACGCCCGAGGCCGAATGTCGCGCGGCCGGGGCAGACCTCGGGATCGCGCTGCTGGACTCGGGCTGGGAACAGTGGCGCACCGCGCTCGGGGCTTCCAACAAACGCTACCAATACATGAAGGCCGGGTTGCCGCAGATCGGTGACCATAATCCCGGCGTGCCGGAGTTGTTGGAGGGCATCGGTTCCTGCGTGACAACCCACGAGCCAGGCGAAATCGCCGCGCTGGTCACCGCCTATGTCACCGAGCCAGGGCGCTGCGCCGGGGAGGGCGCGCGCGCGTTCGAAAGGCATCAGACCGAGTTCAATTACGAACGCGTGTTTCAGAAGCTTCTCGACCGGATCGACACCTTGTGAAACCCCAAAGTGGAAAACGCACGCTTATGATCGTGGAGCCGGGGTTGCGGCTTTGGGGGTCGGAGCGCGCATTGGCGGCAACGCTGAAGGCGCTGACAGAGGCATGGGACAGGGTCGTCCTTGTGCTGCCCCGTGGCGCGGAGCTGGCCGACGAGGTGCGCGACAATCCCGAAGAATATGGCCCGGTAGAGATTGCCCATGCGCCGATCGGTATGCTTCACAAGCGCGGCCGCGCCGCCCGTCTGCGTGCGATGGTGGCGCTGGCGGGGTTGGCGCTTCGGTTGCGCCCCGGGCGGATCTATCTTAACCAAGCGGGGCTGGTGCGCCTGTTGTGGCCGGTAGTGAAGACGCTGGGTATCCCGCTCGCGGTGCACGTGCGCCTGATCGAGGATGTCGCCCGCGTAACCCGGTTGCGGGGCACGCCGCGAGCACCTCTAGATCTGATTTTCATCTCCGATGCGATGATGACGGCGGCGGGCCATGCCATGCTCGCTGACGGCACGGCCTGGCACAACGCCTACGATCCCTACCCGCGCGTGCCGCGCCTCGAGGCCCTAGAGGAGGTCGCCCCCTTTGTCTGCGTGGGGCGTTTGTCCCACGGCAAGGGGATGCACCTTCTGGTCGAGGCGCTGGCGCACCCCAATCTGTCCGAGGCGCGCGCGGATATATACGGTGCCGGCGTCGACGGCGAGGATTATGCCGACACGCTGGCCGAACAGGCGCAGCACCTCGGTGGTCGTGTCCAGATGATGGGCTTTCGTCACGACCTTGCCGCGCGCCTGCCGGCGTATCCGTTTTTGGTGTCCACGTCGCGTTACGAGTCGCTTGGTCGCGTCGTGATGGAGGCGTGGGAGGCAGGCAGTGTTCCTATCGTCTATGCAGGTAGCGGCGGCGCGGCCGAAATGGTGACCAAGGTTCAGGGGGGTCTTGTCTTCGAGGGCTGGAGCGCCGCGTCTCTGGCACCGGTCCTGGCACGGGCACGTGCCATGCCGGTGGACGAGCGCCGCCGCCTCGTGGCGGCAGGTCGTGCCTGGATCGACCGTGAATTGAACCTGCAAAACTATCGGGAGGCCCTGCACGGGGTTCTTTTTTGAAAAACATTTTTTCAGGACATTGACGATGAACAAACACGTGACCTGGTTACGGCGGGTGGTCTCGGCGCTGCCGTCACCTGTGGCAGAAATGCTGCGTAGCACCAAGCGCGCGATCCTGAACCGGCGCGCGCCACGCGATGTCTTCACGAGGATCGCCGAGGAGAATGCCTGGGACGGTACCGAAAGCGTGTCGGGGCCCGGCTCGACCCTGGAGGCCACCGCGCTCCTTCGTGCCGCGCTGCCCGGTCTGCTGGCAAAATACGAGGTCAGGAGCTTGCTCGACATTCCCTGTGGCGACGCCTATTGGATCGTGGGCACCCTGCCCGGTGACATCGCCTATACCGGAGCGGACATCGTGCCCGCGCTGATCGACCGCAGCCGGGCCGAGAACCCGGATTTCGGGACATTCGAGGTGCTCGACCTGGTGTCGGACGATCTGCCCCAAGCCGATCTCGTGATGGTGCGTGATTGCTTCATTCACCTGCCGCATGGCCTGGTCAGGAAAGCCATCGACAACGTCAAACGCTCCGGCGCGCGGGTCCTGCTCACGACGACCTATCCCGGTCACGCAGAGAATATCGAGATCGAGATCGGTGGCTTCCGCCCGATCGACCTGCAAAAACCGCCTTTCAACTTGCCGCGCCCTCTCGAGGTGATCCCCGAGACCGAAGGGGCCACCAGCGGCAAGTCGATGGCATTATGGGACGTGAGCACGCTTTGACCGCCGCGGCCCCCAAGACCCTGTTTCTCGCGCCCGGCTGTTTCGACAAGGGCGGCATAAGCCGCTATGTCCGTTACCAGCTCGATGCCCTGCGCGAGATTTCGGGGCGCGACAACGTGCGCGCGCTTTCTCTCATGGGGCCGGGCCCGGACGGGTTCGAAACCGCGTTCGAGGTCACATGGCACGGGCCTCATGACAGGCCGGATGGCGCGACGCGTGCCGCCTTCGCCGTCCAGGCGCTGCGCCAAGCGCTGTTGTGGCGCCCCGACGTGATCCATTGCGCGCATGTGAATTTCACGCCGCTGGTCTCGCGGCTCGGGGCGCTCTCGAGAGCCGTTACCGTGCTCAACGTCTACGGGCTGGAGCTGTGGAGCGGGCTGAGCCGCAGCCGCCGCGCCCACATGGAGCGCATGGACCGCATGATCGCCGATTGCCACGCGACCGCCGATCATGTGGTAGCCGAAAGGATGCACCGTGATCCGCCCACGGTGATCTGGGATTGCGCCGATCTCGAGCGCTTTCGCCCTGATCCGCCGCCGTCGCACCTGTTAGACCGCTACGGCCTGCCCGATCCTGACCGGAACCGGATCGTGCTGACTCTGGGCCGGCTTACGGCAAGCGCGCGGCACAAGGGCTATGACCGGCTTCTGGAGATCATGGGCGACGTGCGTGTCCGCGTTCCGAACGCGCACCTGGTGATCGCGGGCCGCGGCGACGATGCCGGGCGGCTTAAGACTAGGGCCAGTGAGCTGGGCTTGACGGATTGCGTGACCTTTACCGGCTCGATCGATGAAGAGGACCTGGCCGCGATCTACCGCGCCGCACATGTCTTCGCACTAGTCTCAGACAAGGGGCCGGGCCGGGGCGAGGGAATTCCGCTGACCCCGCTGGAGGCGATGGCCTCGGGCCTGCCGGTTCTAGTCGGCGATGAGGACGGCTCGCGCGAAGCGGTCGACGGATCGCGCAACGGGATCGTGGTGTCGCCGCGCGACCCGGAGGCGATGACGCGGGCCCTGATCACGCTGCTCTCCGAGACCGGTACGGCCCGCGCCGACCGCGTGGCCGGGGCGCGCCGGGTGGCCGAGGAGCGGTTCGGCTACGAGGCTTTCCGCGACAAGCACGCCGCCTTCTACGATAGCTTGGTCACACCGTCCCGATGACCCGTCTGCTGATCTTCGCGCCCAACTACCTGCCCGCCACGCGCTATGGCGGGCCAGTGCGCTCCGCTCACGGCCTCGCCCGCAGCCTTGTCGAGGCGGGGCACGGCGTGGATGTCCTGACCACCGATGTCGACGGTCCCGACAGGCTGGATGTGCCGCTGGACAAGCCGGTGGAGATCGACAATGTCCGGGTGCATTACTGCCCCATAGCAGCGCCCCGGCGGCTCTATTACAGCCCTGTGCTGGCGCGGCGGGCGGCGGACCTCATGCCGCGCGTCGATGCCGTGCATGTCAACGGCATGTTCCTGTGGCCTGGCCCGCACCTTGCTCGTGCCGCGCGGCGGGCGGGCAAGCCGCTGGTGATCTCTCCCCGGGGCATGTTGGTCCCCGAGATGGTGGTCGGCAAGTCGCGCATGTTGAAGACGGCCTGGATTGCGCTGCAGGAGCGTGCCAACCTCGCCGCCGCGACGGCGATCCACGTCACCTCCGAAAGCGAAGCCGATGGCCTGCGCGCGATGGGGCTTGATCTCGCGCCCGTGGCAGTGATCGGCAACGGCGTCGACATGCCCGACACGCCGCCGGAGCCGGACGAGATCGCGGAGATATGGGGAGACGTGCCGCCGGGGCGGCGGGTGGGGTTCCTTGGGCGGCTCGACTGGACCAAGGGGGCGGACATGGCGATCGAGGCGGCGTGGGCCCATCCAGACGCGGTGATCCGGCTGGCGGGGCATGATCAGATCGGCCTGCGCGCGACGCTGGAGCCGCGGCTGACCCGTGATGACGGCAGCCTGTGCGGCGCCTTCCTGGGGCCACTGGACGGCAGACACAAATGGGCGTTTCTGGCTGGGGCGGATGTCCTGCTGGCACCCTCGGTGCGCGAAAGCTTTGGCATGTCGGTGGCCGAGGCCCTGGCCGTGGGCACGCCCGTGATCGCCACCGAGGGCGTGGGTGCGGCGACGCTGCTTGATCGATTGGATAATGGTTTAGTGGTACCGCGTACGCAGGTGGCGCTCAATGAGGCACTGGCGCGGCTGCTTTCGGACGACAATCGGCGCGATGGAATTGGGCAGGCGGCCCGGAGGCTGGCTGCCAACGATCTGGGTTGGTCTGGCATAGCGGCGCGAATGGCGGCGCTTTATGTCGAGGATATCGGGGTCTTAAGCGGCCCCGCAGCCGGAGGGGCGAAGTGATCGCGCGCCTGCAACAGCCGTCGAGATCGGACTTTGCGCGGGGCGTGGCGATGCTTTCGGGCGGGCAAATCGTCACCATGGCGCTGCCGATTTTGGCCGCACCGGTATTGGGCCGGCTGTATTCCCCAGCCGATTACGGTTTCCTGGCGCTGTACATGTCGGTTGCCAGCGTCTTGGCAGTCACGGTGACGCTGCAATACCATATGGCAATAATCGCCGAACCCGGCGCGCGTCAGGCCCGGGCACTGGTTTATTTATGCATCATACTCGCAGCGATCTTTGCTGTCCCAGCGGCGCTGGGGGCGTGGATGTTGTGGGCCACCTGGCTAGATGCGCCGGTCTATCACGCGGCGCGCGGCTGGATCGCGCTCTTGCCTTTCAGTGTGTTGCTAAATGGTTTGATCGCGGGCACAGCCACGCTGGGCAACCGCCACAAGCGCTACAAGGCACTGGCCACGATTCCGGTCATTTCTATTTGCGCCAACCTGAGCATCTCGCTTTTTTTGGGATTCCTAGGCTGGGGCGTACACGGGCTGTTCCTGAGTTACCTGGCCGGACAGCTTGCCCAGGCGCTGGCCTACGGGCGGCTCTGGATCGCCTTGGCCGGACGCCCGCGTTTGCCGGGACTTGTGCGGCTGCGCGTCTTGGCGCGGCGGCACCGCAACTTTCCACGCTATTCCCTGCCCGGAGCCTTCCTGAGCAATGTCAACATGCAGCTGCCGGTCTTTGCGCTGGGGGCCATCGGCGCGGCCGACACGCTGGGCCAGTTCAGCCGCGCCCGGCAGCTGGTGTCGATGCCGATCACTCTGTTCGGCAGCGCGGTTGCCAAGGTTTACCGACAAGAGGGTGCCGAGCGCTACCGTCAGACCGGCAGCTGCAAACCACTACTGTTGCGCACCGCCGGAGTGCTCTTTTTTGCCGGTATCCTGCCCTGCCTAGGGTTTATGACCGTGGCACCACAACTGTTTGCGCTGTACCTGGGCGAGCCTTGGCGCGAAGCCGGAGTGCTGGCACAGATCCTGGCGCCGATGCTGCTGCTGAGGATGGTCTCTTCGCCGATAGCCACCACGTTCTTCTTCACCGGGCATCAAAGGCTAAGTTTCCTGTTGTCGCTGGTTTCTACGCTGATGGTTGGCGGGGCCTTGTTGGCAGCACTGCTACTGGCGCTGCCCGTCCAGCAGATTGTCATGGCATACAGCGCCGCCACCGCCACGGTCTACGTGCTGTATTTCCTGTTTGCCCTGCGCATTTCCCGAAAACGCTGAGCCCCGCGCGTCCTAGCCTGAGGATCCAAGATGCCCGACCCCCGGAACCCCAACCTGATCGTCATCGGCGCGATGAAGTGCGGCACCTCCAGCCTGCATGAGTACCTCGACCGGCATCCCGATATCGGCATGTCGCAGCAAAAGGAGCTGGATTACTTCGTCGGCAACAACAGCAACCAGTCGCTCGGGTGGTACCAAGCGCAGTTCGACCCCACGAAGGCGATCCGCGGCGAATCCTCGCAGAATTATTCCAAGGCCCATTTCCCGTGGTATGCTGGTGCCCCCGAGCGAATCGCGACGTTGGTGCCAGACGCCAAGCTGATCTACCTGGTGCGAGATCCGATCGAGCGATATCGCTCGCACGTCGTCGAGAACTACCTGGGCGAAACCGACACGGCCAAGCAGATTAACATCGCCCAGGACGGCTACGTCAAGACCGGCCTGTACCACTACCAGCTGTCATTCTTCATGGAGCATTTCCCGCAGGAGCAGATCATGGTCATCGACCTCGATGCGCTCAACCGCGACCGGTTGACGGTGATGAACCAGATCTTCAGATTCCTAGGCGTCGACCCGATCGCCGATCCAGCAGTGTTCAATTTCACCGTCAATGCCAACGGCGAGGACATCCTGCCACCCTGGCTCCGCTACAGCCTTCCCTACCGTGCGATCCATAAGCTGGCCCCGCGGCTGACCGAACGCACGATTTCGGCGCCCCTGGTGCGCAATAAGCTGTTTGCCGGCAGTATCAAGACACCGCTGAGTGACACCGAACGCGACCGGCTGAACACGGCCTTTGCCCCGGATGTGGCGGCGCTGCGGGCGCTGACCGGCAAGGCCTTCGCGGGCTGGCAGGTTTGATCCGGCACGCACAGGCACGACAGGAGAAACGGGCATGCTGAACACGCTGTTGCGGCTGAAGGGCGTGGCGGGATCGGCCCGCCACGCGCTCTGGGGGCTGGTTCTGCGGCACCAGTTCTTCGATCCGGTGCGCGAGACTAAGGGCACTGAAAACCCGATCGCGCCGGGCCAGCTCTTGGGCTATCACTGGCGTGGGCGGCGCGGACCCTACTGGCCGGTGCATAAGACCTCGATGGTGCGAGGCAGCTGGACCAACGTGCATATCGGCGTGGATGTCACACCCGGGGCCTCGCCAGGCTGTTATATTCAGGGAATTGGCACTATCCGGGTAGGTGATTACACTGAGATCGGGCCACAGGTCGGCATCATCTCAGCCAATCACGACATGCACGACGTGCGCATCCACCTGCCGGGACATGTGGAGATCGGCCGCTATTGCTGGCTTGGCATGGGCAGCCTGATTATGCCCAATGTGACCTTGGGCGATTTCACCATCGTCGCTGCAGGTGCAGTGGTAACCAAATGCTTCCCAGAAGGCCACGTGGTGATCGGCGGCAATCCGGCCCGCCCAATCCAGCAACTAGATGTAGAAAAATGCGTCCGCTATGATAACCCGCACAAGTATCACGGTTTCCTGTCACAACGAGCCTTCCAAGATCTAGAAAACGTAACTCCCAAGCACCCCCGCGGTAGGGGGTTATTGTCAGTTTCGGGGTGAGTCCAATTTGCCATTGGGCGCGTGAAGTTTTCGTTCCGGTCTGAATTCCGTGGCGCCGTCTTGATTTCT
>Ga0307957_1000673_pt1 | contig 19263 bp, 20 predicted proteins | sample OrgLakmetagen490_FD_201830 | JGI IMG/M metagenome (GOLD analysis project Ga0307957, IMG submission 201830) | Saline water microbial communities from Organic Lake, Antarctica - #490 | ecosystem: Environmental > Aquatic > Non-marine Saline and Alkaline > Saline | place: Antarctica: Organic Lake... | reverse complement strand
AGGTACCTAATGTGGGTGTCCATATAAGGCCACTAACTTAAATTAGGGGTGAATCTGTCTTGACTCTGGGGTCCACTATATAAATCGTATTTCTTTGTCATGTAGTCTTTTGTTTTATCTAGCTTTTCCATACTTAAATCTCCATGTAAATTTTTATTCAATTTTTCATGCCAATAAGGAATAGTCTAACACCTAGACGATATTCCTTCGGTGCGTTAGCGTACAGAGAGTCTGTGCATGGAAGAGCCTGAACTATTAACAAGCGGTTAAAACGCTGAAGTTAATAGAGGCAATCGGTGCAGAGCGGACACCCACCAGAATACCTATAGCGTAAAACGATCAAACTCTTCGTTTTGATAGTCGCATAGTGTGACTGTCCTATTAGCTGCTAACTGTCCTATTAGCCGCTACAAGCGGGTCTCAAACTAGAGTTTGGCGGCTATACCTATGGCAACTGGTACCTGCCATCAAGATACGAATTAACCTTGATGAGTTCGAATGTAGGCGTTGGATCAGGGGAAAACGTGGCTGGCCTGGACGCTGGCGAAAACTATTGGAGTTCTACGGAATCTAGCGCTAGTAATGCATATCAGTTATTTGGAAATAATCCTGCCGTTACAGTAACTCAGTCGAAGACAACACCCAATAACGTTCGTGCAGTTCGGGCTTTCTAATGATTTAACGAAGGCCCTTGTGCCACCAAAAATAGGTGACTATCGAATCTTGGTCACTAATAGCTCTTATTTATGCTTGTAGATATGGGCGTCTCGGTAGCACGTTATAGTGCCTAACCCTGACGGCCCTTCTCGATGGTACTGTGCATACTGCCAGGCCACCCATCACAGTTACAAAAACTAACTGTGGGTGTGGGTAATGAGATGGCCGCCCCGGCAAATCGGCGTCATTGCACCAAACTGGTATTGCTCAACTCAGTTCATTTGGAGGGCGTTCATCAGGATTAATACTTGACTCATTTCCATCGACTTGGCAAAGAATGTCTTTCAGATTTGTGTGATTAATCAAAACCGCACCATCGTTGAAAACAATTCCGTTCGCAGAAGCCAACTGGCCAGTAGCATGGCTCGCAGAAAGCCCTGCCGAGTGGTAATGGTGGCCTGTTATTCCAGTCACTATTGGGGACGAGTATTTGAGTCCATGGGGCACCAGGTCAGTCTGATTCACGCTCAACATGTGAAGCCGTTTGTTCGGGGGAATTGATATCTGCCCGGACACCCACACTAAAACCTGTTAGGCAACAACTTTAGTAACGCCCCATACCGCCAAAAAAACCACCAAAAACTGCAGCGACTATAGCTCCGATTATTCCTAATATTATAAATGCAGGAATAGATGCAAGAGCCGCTTTAACCAAAAACACTACCATTGACAAAAATGGCATTTTGATGTCTACGATTGTTACTTTTTTTGCTTCATTATTTTCCATTCTATTTTCCTTTTTTAATATTATTTGACGTTCATCCGGCTAAGACTCCCATCGTAGTAACAAAATTTAACTGTGGGTGTCTACTCTAGTAGTCTACTCTAGTATTGCCATTCAGTTCTTGCTGCTTCCTAGTCGATGATTTGCTTTTTTCATTGCACCAAAATTTGATCTTAGAGATAGTGGTGGGTGTCCGGTAAACTGCTGCTGTTAACTGCTGACGACCAGCAGCTAAGCCTACTATAACTACAAAAACAAAATTTATTCATAATGTCATGTAATTAGAAGACTTTATCGCAATAAGGTTAGTTAGCTACGTGACAAAAACCGTCTGTGCTCTATACTGAATTGAGCACTATTGGTATGGCATCGGGAAGTGGCTATATTGGGCGCATTGACGTGAGACGTACCGAATAAGTGAATGCCAGCAAGCATCAGGGAGCGAGAGGATCTATGAGCCAGAGCACCAGGAAAGCAGACACCCTGCAGGAGCAACCGTCTAACCGGCCCCATAAGTTATCCATAGCGGCTGTAGAGGAAAGCACGGATCGCAAGCCCCACAGTTACGAACGCTGGTTAATTGCAAAGTTTTTGAGAATGGCAGGCAATCCGCCCGTTCGATTTCAGCTTTGGAATGACGAAATCATTGAATCGGACCTCAGCGCCGCCAGTTTTACCCTCCGGCTGGCCGATCCCAAAGCCCTCTATCAATTGGTCAGCAACCCCAACCTCGCATTCGGTGACCTCTACAGCTCCGGGCGGTTAAAAGTTGAAGGGGATCTGTCAGACCTGATGACGGCGTTATATCGAACTGTGCACAAAGCCAGGGAAAAGTGGCCAAAATGGCTTGAAGCTGTCTGGCGCAACCATAACCCCCGCTCTACCAGCGTTTCAGATGCCAGGGAAAATATTCACCATCATTATGACCTGGGCAACGAATTCTATAAGCTCTGGCTCGACCACGCCGAAATGCAGTACACCTGCGCCTACTACGAAAGCCCGGACCTGTCCTTGGAGCAGGCACAGCTGGCAAAGCTGGAACACGTTTGCCGGAAATTGCGGCTCCAGCCCGGCCAGACCGTGGTCGAGGCTGGCTGTGGATGGGGCGGCCTGGCACGGTATATGGCCCGCCAATACGGTGTGAAAGTCCACGCCTACAACATCTCTCGGGAGCAATTGGTATTTGCGCGCGCGGAGGCTGAAAAACAGGGCCTGAGCCATCTGATCGAATACATTGAGGACGATTATCGTAATATCGAGGGCCAGTACGACGCGTTTGTTTCTATCGGCATGCTGGAGCATGTGGGCAAGGACCATTACGGCGAGATGGCCCGGGTGATTCGTCGTTCCCTTAAACCAGAGGGTATGGCGCTGCTGCACAGTATCGGTCGAAACCGCCCGATGTTGATGAATGCCTGGATTGAGAAGCGCATTTTTCCCGGCGCCTACCCACCCAGCATCGGCGAGTTCATGAGCATTTGTGAGAGCGGCGATTTCTCAGTGCTGGACGTGGAGAACCTGCGGTTGCACTACGCCGCTACCCTGGAGCACTGGATGGAACGATTTGAAAGTGTTCAGGACCAGATCACCGAACTGTATGACGCGCACTTCACCAGGGCGTGGCACATGTATCTGGCGGGTTCTACTGCGGCCTTCCGGGCGGGCGCCTTGCAATTGTTCCAGGTTGTGTTCACCCACGGGGATAACAACAACCTGCGCCCGACCCGCAGACACCTCTACAACTCTCCCGCTGCGCCGCAGACCTAGCAGATATGGAGCCCATCTATGGATCACTATGACATCATCGTTATTGGCGGCGGCCCTGCCGGGTCAACCCTGGCATGGTCGCTGGAAAAAAGCGGTAAACGGGTACTGATAATCGACAAGGAGGAATTCCCACGGGATAAAACTTGTGCTGGCTGGGTGACGCCGGCCGTGATGGATACGCTGGAAATCGATCAGGACGACTACGCCCGGGGGCGAACCTTACAGGCCATCAGTGCTTTTCGAATTGGCATGATGGGTCAGGCTCCTGTCGTTAACGATCATGGTGAAACGGTCAGTTACGGTATTCGCCGGTGTGAGTTCGATGCGTACCTGCTGGACCGGGTGAGCGCCAGCAAGCAGTTGAATACTCCGGTTAAATCCATCGAGCAGAAAGGCCGTAACTGGGTGATCAACGACACCTTCGAAGCCCCACTATTGATTGGAGCGGGTGGTCACTTCTGTCCCGTCGCCAAAAAACTGGGAGCCGGGCCCGGTAGCCATGAAACCGTGGTAGCTGCAAAAGAAATAGAGTTCGAAATGACCCCCGCCCAGGCCAGCGTCTGCCAGGCCCGGGGTGATACACCGGAACTCTGGTTCTGCCGTGACCTGAAAGGCTATGCCTGGGTATTCCGCAAGGCTAACTTCCTGAATATCGGCCTTGGTCGTGAGGATAACCACAAGCTGACTGACCACCTCAATGACTTTGTTAACGAAATGAAGGTCCAAGGTCGCATTCCCGCTGACCTCCCAGGGCGGTTCAAGGGCCATGCCTATCTGTTGTACGCGCACGCAGAGCGGCCATTGGTCGATGACGGCATAATGTTGATCGGTGATGCTGCTGGCCTCGCGTATACCCAAAGTGGCGAAGGTATTCGTCCTGCCATTGAATCGGCATTAATAGCCGCAGACGTTATCCGGCAAGTGTCTGATGTATCAGCCCGCAATCTGGAGCGATATGGCGAGGCGATTTCCGAGCGCTTTGGCACCCGCGCACTGAACGATCAATCCAGCTGGCAAATCCCCGACTGGGTAAAGCTGCCCCTCGCCAGCAGCCTGATGCGGTCCCAGTGGTTTACACGCAAAGTGATTGCCGAGAAGTGGTTTTTGCACCAGCAAGTACCGCCGCTAGAGTCTTCACTGTAGCTACCATGAGTAACCATCGCGCAAAGTTAACCGTGATTGGCCTGTGTATTTGCTAGCCCCTGATCGGCATTTCGTTTGACCAGCCCCAATGCCGCCCCGGCTAACCCAAGAACAACGCCGCCCATGAGCACGTAGTCCCAGTTGATATAAGGGCCCGATTTGGGCATTATCATTAGTACCATTGCCACCATGCTCGAACCAACCGCAGACAGTAAAAGCGCTACTATGGACAGTCGATCAGGTATTCTCGGCTTTCCCGAAGCTTCATGCTGGTCCATGGTTTACTCCAATGCTGTCAATCGGTTTGCCTCAGGGTACTTAAGAGCCGCGATACTGAGCGGCCAGTAATATATAGGGGGAACAGTCGCTCTCTTTGTGGCTTGTCAGTTCAATCCCACCCACCCAGAAACCTCGACTGATGCTTTTTTTCCGGCACGCTGCAAGCGTCATAGCGACCAAACAGCTTGTATCTGTTCAGTGCAATACGATCATACAGCCAGTCGCGAACAACCAGCGGCACTACCTGGCCGACACACAGTATTGGCCAGGGCCAGGGCAACCTCGCCAATACCCTGAAAAAAGCTGATGACTTCTCATAAATATCCAGACCTTCGACCAGCAGCATCGACTCAAACGTAACTGTCGGAAAACCATGCCACTGTAAAATAGCCTGACCTTCCGGAGACTGAACAGACGCCAGCTTGAACTGGTGGCGCTTGTCGAACCGAATCAGAAAGCGAACCCAGGCTGAGCACAGCTTGCATACGCCGTCGAAAAGGATGATCCGGTCTTCAGCGCCTATACCGGGGGCGTATTGAGTTTGTTCATTCATAGGCCATTAGTCCACCACAAACAGCCGTGCACCGGAGCCGGTAGAGGAGCGATGCAGCTCAGCGTTGTCGGCTACCTGATAGCTCGACCCGGGCTTGAGCATAAAGGTTCGTCCGTCTTCCAGTTCGGTATGGAGCTCACCCTCAAGGCACAATAATATAGGCCCTTTGGCACGCCAGTGACCGGCCAGATAGCCAGGGCTGTATTCGACAATGCGTACCCTGACATCGCCAAAGTTTCGGGTCTGCCACCAGGCACTTCCTGTCTCTCCACTGTGTTCCGTCCTTTCTACTTCTGCCCAGTCAATCACCCCAAAGGGCAAATCTACAATGTTCAATCGGATACACCCCCAACTATTATGACAAGAGACTACAAATCCTACGTCTCACCTTATCGAGGTGGATTGCAATGCCTGCGCACGGGAAGCAGAAACGTTACAGGCGGTTTCAGCCTAGCGGGTCAATCGCACTGCCACAGTGGGCGTCAGGAAGTTCAGTGGTCACTATTCGAACCCATTCATCCGCTTCGATCGAGGAGACAAAGCTGCTTTGAATCAGACCACTCGCTATCGCGACTTGTACTGTTGCTCTCGAAAATACGCGACTTTCAACAACAACCTAGCTCTCCTCGCCAATATTTGCATCGGTAAATCTTTCGAAACGGCTGGCACCCAGTTCACTCAACCTTACCTGAACTAGCCAGACACCCATTTGCTCCTCACCAGTGACCGCCTCTTCAAAAAGAGATGTGCACAGATGAAAAGCCGGGTCAGTACTTGCTACCAAAGTGCCAGGGGCGATTAACACCCGGCTGAAATGACTAACAAAGACACCGGTGAAACCAACATTCCAAACCTTCTCCCCAGTGACTTATGCATCAAATATATCCTCCACTGCAAGGTGTGCTTAACACCTGCCAAGCCCCGACCATCTAGCTGCTGCCTGGACACACACTCAAGCACTTGACCACTCCGGCACTATACAGTAGTTAATACAGTATATTTCTAAACTGGCCGTTATGGGTAGGCAGCATGCCACGTTCAAGGAAAACACAGTTAATAGCTCTGGAGGCGACACCGTATTACCACTGTACCTCTCGATGTGTACGCCGCACAATCTTGTGCGGTTGCGATGAGCTGACAGGCAATGACTATAAGCATCGACGCGGGTGGATCGAGCCCCACCCGTTAGAGCTCTGTAGCGTATTTGCGTTAGACATCTGCACTTAGTTTACAGGATATTTTTTTGATGACTTATCCGTAAGAGTTAAGATTGCGCTTATATTCCGAGGATTGTATTGACGACTGGAAAAATCAGCCATTCAGACAAACAAATTTCCACACGCCGATCTATTTTGGCTGAGCTAAAAACTCTTGAACTCGGCTACAGTTTTTGTCGGGTCTTCTTCTTGTGGAACATGGCCAAGTTCCTCGAAGATAAAGTTAACCGTGAGTGTCTCTTTGCTATCTGACCTCTTTTACTAACTGACATGGCCCATGATCGGGCATCTACCAATGTCGCGTTCCCGGCGCGCCCTTGATCTGGCCATCAAGATTAGGTGTCACCCAACCGCCATAAAAGTCGCCTGGTTGTGGGATGACGCGCATGTCTCCGACCCAGGCTTCGTCCATCTGGCCGGCATAGAACGCGATGTAGCCCACAAGCGGTGCAAAGCGTTCTGTGGGGCTTTCATAGGTCCAGGCTGCCCGCTTGGCGATGGTTTCCCCAGCGATGACATCGAAATAGCGTGCGCTGCCTTTCCACTCGCAAAAACTGGTGCCTGCAGCTGTCTGAAGCGAGGCGCTCACATCTTCAGGCGGCACGTAGTAAGTGGGCGCATGATGCGTTTCCAGTACCCGCAAAGCCTGGGTCGATTCGGCCACCAGCAGACCGCCAAGGTATATCCTGATTTGCTGTGGCACTGATTCCAATGCAGGCGGGCGTGGGTAGGACTGGACGTTCTCGCGTGGTGTGGATGTCATGAATCGGTCCCGTGTTTTGATAAGTGTTAACTAGCAAGTCTCCATCCTGAGGCGGCATCCTGTCGTTACGAGGGGTCGCTCACTAAAGACCATGTTTTTACCCTGGCTCGCAAAAGCAAGCAATCAGGTGCCCGGTTTTGACGGTGCATCTTTGCACCAGTGCATTACCGGCCAAGTCAGGGAAATGTACAAACAAAAAGCCTGGTTGGCCAACTGCGAGTAAAGAAAGTTCGCCGGCCGGTGGGGAGAAGTTAACGGTGGGGGGTCCATACAGCTTGTAGCGAAGCCTGGAGGCCCGAAGGCCCAGAATGAACCGCAATGGCTGGTTATATCTTGTTTGCGCGGACTGATGATGCATATTCACGCCACTCGCCGAGAATCCGCCGGCGGGCGTCAACCTTGTTTTCATGCTGCAGTAACCTATATGTTTCCACATACTTGCTACGTAGTTTGCTGAAGATCTCATCTTCGAACTGATTCTTGAACCATTCCCGGTCTTGTGTTGTCGGTTCTTCAAGGAATTCTTCTATCTCCCAGATATAGTCTGGTTCACTCCAGTTTGAAGCATGCCAAATGTCTTGCCTGGGAAGTGGCTGCGAAAACAGGTATGGGAGCATATAAATATTGCTTATCATCGCATCCAGAAGGTAGCTCCGCGCTTGCCCCGATAATCCCACACGGTGGTACGCGAGTGCAGCGAACAGAAAAAATGCTGGCTCACCCATATCATCGGAAAATTCCTGTTCAAACCATTCCATGAAATCGACGGCTTTCTCTGGGGCACCACTAAGCACAAAGTAGACACATACCCGGTAACGTTTTCCCGAGCCGTCTGAAATGGTGCCGAATTTCTCCCTTTCTTTCAAAAGCCCTCTCCGTGCCCGATTAGCGCGGTCTCGATACCTTTTCTGTTCGTCAGTTATCACAAATCTACCTCACGAGATATAACGTTGAGCGCACCGGTGCGTTTGACCTGGCAAAGTGGAGGCAAAGGCATCCGAGTGCCGCGCTTGGTTAAATTGCTATCGTTCACCCTCCAGGCTGTGCCATACCCGCAGGATGATGATGGCACTGTTGTGAACTGAGTATCGAACGATGTACTTTCCGAAAACCATATCTCGAACAGAATCAGGTACCGGTGCCAATTCAACTGGTGTGCCCATTTTTGCAAAGTCTGGAAGCACCTCCATTTTACCAACCAATTCGATGGCGATCTTGACCGCCGCCGACGGGTTGTTGACCGCGATGAACGCCCTGAGGCGTTTCAAATCCTCAATGGCTTCATCCGTGTAAACCAGTTTCACTTACCTGACCTCGGCGCATCCTGCTCGTTCTCGGTTCCCCAACTATTAAGCCAACTATGCACCTCACTGGCATCAACCACCTTGCCTTGTGCGGCAGATTCCATTGCTTCCAGCGTTTGCGTCCATCGCTCCTGCTCAAGCTGCTGCTTATCTATGTATTCCGATAAGGCCTGGTTGATAACCCAACTTTTGCTCCGGTGGAGCCTGCCAGCGATTGCTTCTAGACGCTGTTCAACGTCTGCCTGTAGGCGAACTGTAGTGACACTCATAACTGTACCCCAAAATCCGATGACTACAGTGTATTACATCATAGTCGACGAAGGCGCACAAAGAAATGTAGCGCTGAGCACAACGGCGGCACGTCAGTGACGTCCGGCGGCCGTAGGCCGCTTACTGCTGCGATTTGTGTATGCCCAGCATGGGCATGAACTAATGGGGTGAAAGTCCCCCGTGGGAAGATCACCGTCGAAAACCATGCTGTGATTAGACGATACCCACTAGCGAATGGCAAGGGCTCCACCGTGGGACTATGTAGAGGGACTATGTAGACGCCCATCGTCACAATTCGTAATTACGATGGGTGTCCCATTACGCTCATTACGCTAGTAAGATATGCCGACGACTTCATCATTTTGGTGAAGAGACAGCGTGCGGGAGAACGTGTTCTGCACAGCATCACTCAGTACCTGCAAGACCGCTTGAAGCTTGTGATCAACACAGAGAAAAGCCAGGTGGTGAAGACCAGCGAGAGTAAGTTCCTGGGATTCACCTTCGTAAATGGACGCATCTAATGGCACCCGAAAACTTTGCTTAAGTTCAAGCAACGGATACGGCAACTCACCAACCGCAACTGGGGTGGTAGTATGCGGTGCCAACACTTTAGAACCAGTCAGTACATTGCTGGTTGGATTAACTACTTTGGCATCGCCAACTGCTATCAACTTTGCTGCGATCTGGATCACTGGGTACGCAGGCGAGTAAGGATGGCATACCGGCGGCAGTGGCGGAAACCGCGTACCAAAGTCAGGAATCTATTGAAGCTGGGCGTGCCGATCAAGTCCGCGGTTGGATGTGGTACCACTAGCAAAGGTCCATGGCGAAGTTCGAAAACCCCGGGAATTAATCAGGCGCTGAATGACGCGTACTTGAAGAAAGCTGGGTTAGTCTCGCTGCGCGATGGATGGATCAAGCTTCACTACTCTGAATGAAACGCCCTGTGCGGATCTGCCGGTCCGACGTCTCGGTGCAGGGTGTTGTGGGGACTGGGGGTTAGAGACCCCCGGTTACCCGATTAAAGCTGCACGCCATTTACCTGCGACCAGTGGCGGGGCATAAGCTCGCTTAATGGCTTGAATATGAGAGCATTCTTGGGGTTACTTATGGCAACCTCAACCGAACGACCCCAGTGCGACAAACGTTCTTGACATACACCGCAAGCAGTAAGAACGGTGAACTCGTCACTTTCCGATTCACGGTATACACATAAAGAATGAGTTACCCGCTCATCCAACTTGTGAGCCTCAAGGCAAGCGCCCACTTCCATACACAACGACAACGCATCATTTGGGACTTCAGGGGCTATACTTGTAAGAACTTTGCCCGATTCTGTAGCGAGCGCTGCCGCACCTCCCCAACCAGTAGGATACCGGCTAGCTGCCAGCGTTTTAGCTGCTTCGAAAAGTTCTCTCTCAATCATACGAACTGTCTCATTTAGCTTTAGCAGTTTATTCATCGTCGACTTCGCCTCTTATTCCGGCAGTTACTGAAGAAAACCTACCACAAGACCCGACCAAGGCCCAGTAACGAAGGGCTTGGGGCTATTTTTCACTGCAATACTCTCGACATATCAAAACCGTAAAAACCGTCGGTTAAGACGGCGATTCCCGGTATCAGCGTCTTCTGCGACGCATATTCCGGGGTATTCAAGATATATGCGTCGCGCTTGGCTCCGTTTATGTGATTGATTTCTTAAAAATCGACCACTCGAAACTGCATGTTTATACAACAATTAACACTTACCCTAAGATCCTTCGATAAGCTCAGGACGAACGGAGGGTCGGTTCGGTGGTTGGTTATGCTCTCCAAGACCCTTCGACAGGCTCAGGGCGAACGGGGGTGGGTTCGGTGGTTTGTTTTGCTTTCTGTCGCGCACGGGGTGCCCTCCTACGTGGGACCTTGCCGGGAATTAGCTAAGGGTTAGGCACTGGCCGGTACCGGGTTTCGCAGCAGGCAGGGATGCCTGCGGTAGGGCTTGGGGGCAGGAGGCCCCTGCAAGACCGGGCGAAAGTCGGTGGCGGCTGGGGCCGGGTTTTGGCTGGGGGTTGGGTTATGCGGTTGGTTATGATTCCCAAGACCCTTCGACAGGCTCAGGGCGAACGGGGGTGGGGTGCGGTGTTCTTTTTTGTTCCCTGTCGCGGCTTCCGCTTTCTCCCAAAGGCTTTTCCAGGCTTTGAACCCAGCCCGGCCAAACCCGAAGGCACGACGGTTCTGAGCTGACCGCATAGTTCGGTCAGGCCCTGTTCAAGCGGCACCATCAAATCCTCATAACGCGCTTTCTTACTGGCAATGTCACCCAGCACAGATTCCCACCGTGCCGTTAAATCTGGCTGAGTTATCCGATCGGGCAGGGCATGTATAAGCGTCTTACCCGCCTGGGTCGCATGAATGTTCTTCCCCTGGCGCTGCAGAAAGCCACGCTTGAACAACAGCTCAATAATACCGGCCCGGGTTGCTTCTGTGCCCAGGCCGTCGGTTTCTTTCAGAATGCTTTTCAACGAGGCATCGCTGACGAACCGGCTGATGCCGGTCATGGCGGCGAGCAGTGTGGCTTCGGTAAATGGCTTGGGTGGTGTGGTGTGTTTTTCCAGGCATTCGGCCTGTAAGGACTGCAGCGCCTGGCCTTCTTTTAACGCCGGTAAGGGCGGCGTAGCCGGTTCATCTTCTTTGTTGCGGGCGCTCGGGAACAGGGCCTTCCAGCCAAGGTCGTGAGTGTCGGTCTGGCTGGCCCGGAACAGGCCGTTTTCTATGGTCACATCTACCTTGGTATCGAGCTTTTTCCAGACGGGCATGAACTGCGCCAGATAGTTCCGGCAGACCAGGCTGTAGACTTTGAGTTCATCGGCATTCAGGCGCGACAGGCTACGCTGTGTCGGGATAATCGCGTGGTGAGCGCTCACTTTGGCATCGTTCCAGGCCTTGCTTTTCTGCTTCAGGTTCAGGCGACCGCCGGTGTCGCTGAAGCCGGAATGATTCAGATTGCTCAGGCTGGTTTCAATCGCTTTGGTTACTGCGGCTGCTTCGGCAAAATGCTCTGCAGGCAGGTGGCGGCTGTCGGAGCGCGGGTAGGTGATGGCTTTGTGCGTTTCATAGAGCGACTGGGCGGTATCGAGTACCTGTTGGGCGCTCATGCCGAAGGCGCGGTTGGCGTCCATCTGCAAGCTCGACAGACTGTTTGGCAAGGGCGCGGGCTGGTTGATGGTTTTCTGTTCCAGCCGGGTGACGCTCGCCGGTTTGAAACTGACTCGTTGTACCACATTCTGCGCCAGCGGCTGCGACAGGTTCCGCCCCTGATCATCCTGCCAGGGTTCGCAGGCTTCGCTGGGGACCCATTTGGCGTTAAAGCGTTTGCCCTGGTCGGTTTCCAGTAACGCTACTACTTCATAGTAGGGTTTACTGACAAAGGCTTCGATGCTGTCGTCCCGCCCTACCACCAGCCCCAGCACAGGTGTCTGTACCCGCCCGATCGACAATACGCCCTGGTACCCGACAACCTTGCCCTGCAGCGTCATTGCTCGGGTGAGGTTAATGCCGTACAGCCAGTCGGCCCGGGAGCGGGCTAAGGCCGAGGTCGACAGGGGCTGAAAATCGGCATTGGGTTTTAACTGGCGCAGCGATCGTTGTACCGCGGCCTGGTTTAAATCGGCGATCAGCAGTCGCTGGGTGGCGGCTTTTTTGGCGGTGGGCACTTTTAAGTAAGCTATTACTTCATCGACCAGTAACTGGCCTTCGCGGTCCGGGTCGCCAGCGTGTACGAGTTGGTCGGCTTCTTTTACCAGTTTGCGCAGGGCGCTTAATTGAGCGCCTACCTGTTTTCTCGGTACCCACTGCCATTGCTTGGGAATGATGGGCAGGTGATCGTGACTCCACTTCTTAAACGCCGGGTCATAGGCGTCGGGGTCGGCCTGCTCCAGCAGGTGGCCGATGCACCAGCTCACCACATCGCCACTGGCAAAGCGGATGCAGCCAGCTTCTTTCTTGCCAGTGCCGGGCAAGGCGTCGGCAATGGCGCGGGCCAGGCTGGGTTTTTCGGCGATAAAAAGGCGCATGGTGTCGAGTCGGCAAGTATGTATGGATATACAGTAATCTGCTCAGCGCTGCGGATCAAGGTCTTGTGCACCTAGTCTGTTTTCAGTTTTCAGAATTAGCCGCGAGCTAAGTGGTGGCTGCCGGGTGAGCCTATCCGGGGAAGTCCGCAACATGGATGTTGCGGCCTAGGCCCCATGGACGGGTTGAGTGGGCGGCATCCCGCCCGACCCTGGATAGGCTCACCCGGTGGCCGGCACGGATTCCTGGCAACAGGGCATACCCAGTGGCCGTCATAGATTTCTGGCAATGCATCACAGTCTGTTCTCTCCAGACGCCTTACCCGCCAGCAATGAACCCGCTATAATGCCCGCCTTTGGGTTGCTGCGTGCAACCCGGCCTGAATTTACTCGACCGACCCGGGAGTGTTCGTTTACATGAGTGACAAGCCGTCCAATTTTCTCGCCACCATCATTGAGGATGATCTGGCAAAGGGTAAGCACGATAAAATCGTGACTCGCTTTCCGCCAGAACCCAATGGCTATCTGCACATTGGCCATGCGAAATCCATCTGCGTGAACTTTGGTCTGGCTGAACAATTTGGTGGTGTCTGCAACCTGCGGTTTGACGACACCAACCCGGAGAAAGAAGAACAGGAATACATCGACTCGATCAAGGCCGACATCAACTGGCTGGGATTTGAGTGGAACGAGTCGGAAAAGTACACCTCGAATTACTTCGATACGCTTCACGAATACGCCGTGCATTTGATCAAAAATGGCGATGCCTATGTGTGTGATCTGTCTGGCGATCAGGCGCGGGAATACCGGGGCACACTGACCGAACCCGGCAAGAATAGCCCGTTCCGTGACCGGACGGTCGAGGAAAACCTGGCGCTGTTCGAGCAAATGCGCAACGGTGATTTTGACGAAGGCGCCTGTGCCCTGCGCGCCAAAATCGACATGGCCGCACCGAACATGAACCTGCGCGATCCGATTCTGTATCGCATCCGCAAGAAAGCGCATCACCAGACCGGTAATACCTGGTGCATCTACCCGAGCTACGACTTTGCCCATGGCCAGTCCGATGCGATCGAGGGTGTTACCCATTCGATCTGTACGCTGGAATTTGAAGACCATCGGCCCCTGTACGACTGGTTTATCAGCAAGTTGCCGGTGCCTGCCGTGCCGCGCCAGTATGAATTTGCCCGGCTGAACGTGAACTACACCATTACCTCCAAGCGCAAACTCAAGCGCCTTGTCGATGACGGCGTGGTCGATGGGTGGGACGACCCGCGCATGCCGACCATCAGCGGCATGCGTCGTCGAGGTGTCACACCGGCCTCGTTGCGCCACTTCTCCGACATGGTCGGTACCAGTCGTGCCGGTGGTGTGGTCGATCTGGGCATGCTCGACTTCGCCATCCGTGAAGACCTGAACGACAACGCCCCCCGTGCCATGGCCGTGCTCGACCCGCTGAAAGTGGTGTTTACCAACCTGCCGGAAGGGTACCGTGAAGTTTTCACTGCACCGGGCCACCCGAACCGGGAAGATATGGGCGAACGCGAGTTGCCTTTTACCCGCGAAATCTATATCGACCGGTCTGATTTCAACGAAGACAGCAGCCTGTCGCGCAAGAAGTTCAAACGACTGGTCACCGGTGAATGGGTTCGGTTGCGTAATGCTTATATCATCCAGGCGGACGAGGCGATCAAGAACGACGCCGGTGAGATTACCGAGATTCGCGCCAGGGTTGTCGAAGGTACTGTGGGTGCTGATTCACCCGAAGGCGTTCGTCCGCGCGGTGTGATTCACTGGGTATCAGCCAGCGAAGGGGTGCCGGCAACAGTGCGTCTTTATGATCGGCTGTTTGATACCGAAACCCCGGATCGCGGCGGCGACGATTTCATGCAGTATCTGAACCCCGGGTCGCTGACTACACTGACCGGATGTGTGGTTGAGCCAAGCCTGGTCAAGGCATCAGCTGAGCAGTCATTCCAGTTCGAACGGGAAGGCTATTTTGTGATTGACCGTTACGACTCCCGGCCCGATGCTCTGGTGTTGAACAGAACCATTGGTTTGAAAGACATCTGGGAACGTAAAGTATAAACCGAGCCTTGATGTTCTCCGTACCATGGGGGTGTCTTTAAGGAGCACCACCATGGTGAATACTCACGTTTCAAGTTCCACGCTCAGTCGCGCCTGCATCGCTCCGGTGTTGCTCGCATTGAGTGTACAGGCCCAGGCAATCGACTTGACGATTGAAACCGGTCCGCTCGGTTTCTCCTACAACGATGCCCAGATCCCCAATTCATCAGCCGGTGACCGATTCGATTTGCTCGAATTAACCGGAGCCGGGCCAGTGCCCTATGTTCGGCTGAGTGTTGAAGAAACCTTTGCGCAGCGTCATACGGTTCGGGTGCTTTATGCGCCGGTCAGCATTGAAGGCACCGGCACGCTGAGTGAGCCAACGCGTTTCAACGGCGAAACCTTTGCCGCCGACACCCCCATCGAAGGTCTCTACAAATTCAATACCTATCGGCTCACCTACCGCTATACCTTCCTGGATGATCATCGCTGGACACTGGGCGCGGGTATAACAGCACTGGTGCGAGATGCCAACATCCGGCTGACGCAAGGCAGCACCAAAGCCGACGACCCCAACCTCGGTGTGGTGCCCCTGTTGCACTTTAATGCAAAGCGATATCTGAATGAACAGGTCACGCTGGAGTTTGATATCGATGCACTGGGTAGCCCCCAGGGCAGGGCCATTGATGCGGCCTTTATTGCAAACTACCAGTGGAACGATGTTGTCACCGTACGGGCAGGTTACCGGACCCTTGAGGGCGGTGGTGGTGGCGGCGTTTATACCTTCGCCTGGCTGCACTACGGCGTCGTCGGAGCAACTCTGCACTGGTAAGTCATTGCCTATGTATTGATATTGAGCAAGTCATGGCTCGATCAGTGGTCTAGACTGCGGGGTTGATAAAACTCTTGCCTGGAGCTTTAGATGCTGTCTGTTGTTTATTCTCTGGCCTTTTTACCCATTGTACTGGCGGGTATTCTGCTGGTTGGCTTTCACTGGCCAGCCAAAAAAGCCATGCCCGTGGTTTTACTGGTAACTCTGGTGCTGGGTGGCTGGGTCTGGCAGATGAGTCTGGTGCGAATAACAGCCTCGGTTCTGCAGGGGCTTATACTCACCGCAGGTATTTTGTGGATTATATTCGGTGCCTTGTTGCTGCTGAACACGCTGCGAGCCAGCGGTGCCTTGTCAGCCATTCGCGCCGGGTTTTCCGACATCAGCCCTGATCGTCGGGTTCAGGTTATTCTGGTTGGCTGGCTGTTCGGATGTTTTCTGGAAGGTGCATCGGGCTTCGGCACGACAGCGGCTATTGCTGCGCCGTTGATGGTAGCGCTCGGGTTTCCGGCAATGGCCGCAGTGGTCATGGGCATGATGGTGCAGTCGACTCCGGTCTCATTCGGTGCGGTAGGAACACCTATTGTTGTGGGTGTATCAGGCGGGCTGGATCGTATTGGCATCACTGAATTGCTGGTGAACAATGGCAGCAGCTGGAGCGAATTCTATCGGCTGATGACCTCCGAGATTGCAATCACGCACGGCATTATTGGTACCCTGATGCCGTTTTTAATGTGCCTGATGCTGACCCGGTTTTTTGGTGACAAAAAACAGTGGCGCGAAGGCTTTGCCATGTTCCCGTTTGCGCTGTTTGCCGGACTGGCATTTACGCTGCCCTATGTAGCGGCCGGTATTCTGCTGGGCCCTGAGTTCCCGTCGATGCTGGGTGCTCTGATCGGTCTGATGATCGTCGTGCCGGTTGCCAAACGGGGTTGGTTGTTGCCTGCGCAGCACTGGGATTTTTCGGCCCGCTCGCAATGGCCCGAAAGCTGGAACGGCAGCATCAATATTCCACTGGATGACACACCGCCGTCAGAGCGTATGCCTCTGCTGCGGGCCTGGGCACCCTATGCCTTGCTGGCCGTCCTGTTGGTGCTAACTCGCGCGATTCCTGTTTTAAAGCAATTCGTTGAAACCTTCCTGGCCTTTGGCTGGAGCGATATTCTGGGTGAATCGGGTATCGGCGGCAGTCTGCAGCCGTTGTATTTGCCGGGCGGTATCATGGTGATTGTTGTGGCCCTGACGATGCTGTTGCAGCGCGTCAACCTAGCCCAGCTTGGACAGGCCATTGGTGACAGCACAAAGACACTGGTCAGTGCGGGTTTTGTACTGGTGTTTACCATTCCAATGGTGCGCATTCTGATTAACTCCGGCGTTAATGCCGCCGACTTGCCGTCCATGCCGCGCGCCATGGCGCAACTGGTCGCGGACAGCGTGGGTGTGGTCTATCCGATGTTTGCGGCAACCATAGGTGGCCTGGGCGCTTTTATTGCTGGCTCCAATACATTGTCTAATCTGATGTTGTCCGATTTTCAATTCAATACGGCGCAACTGCTGGGCGTTTCAACTGCCATGCTGGTCTCGGCTCAAGCCGTCGGTGCGGCAGCTGGCAACATGATCGCCATCCACAACATTGTGGCGGCGTCGGCAACGGTCGGGTTGATGGGACGTGAGGGCGCCATACTGCGAATGACCATTATTCCAACGTTTTATTATTTGACTATGGCTGGGGTCATTACCGTTATTGCGGTGTATATAATCGGTGTCAGTGACCCGGTGATGGCGGCGATGCAGTGAGGTATCGCAGGATGCTGTTCTGGGAGTTGTGGACAGTAATTGAACCTGATCCTGGCTGGAGGATCAGGCAGCGTAGGCGCTTACATCTGTGACTGAAGGTAGTTCGGTAGGCCGATCAGTTTGATCAGGCGCAGTTGTTGTTCCAGATAATAAGCGTGGTCCATTTCGGTATCGTCTAATAGCGGCTCGAGCATATCGCGGGTGCCGAAATCCTGTTCTTTTTCACACAGGGCGATGGTGTCGGTGAGCATTTTTTGCACCGCGTATTCGATGTCGAGGTCGCTTTGCAGCATGGAGGGAACGTCGGAACCAATGTTCAGCGGTTCGCGATCTTTCATGTTGGGCGCGCCTTCCAGAAACAGGATGCGTTCGATCAGCTTGGTGGCGTGGCCTTTCTCGTCATCGAACTCGTGACTGATTCGTTCGTAGAGTTTGCTTAAACCCCAGTCGCGGTACATTTCAGAATGCAGAAAATACTGATCCATTGCTGTCAGTTCATTGGCGAGCAGAGCATTCAGGGCGTTGATGATGGTTGGATTGCCTTTCATGATCAGTCCTCATCCGACAGGTTGGCTTGAAGGTAATTCGGCAGTGTCACGTTGGCGATCTGGTAGTGCTGGGTTTCCAGCCAGTCGAGGTAGTCTTCCTCGTATTCCAGCAGGTCGACCAGCATGTCGCGGCTGACGTAATCTTGCTGTGTTTCGCACAGGGCAATGGTGTCTTTAAGCTGGCTTATTTGTTCCAGTTGGAAGTCAGCATCGAGCTTCAGCATCTCTTCGGTATGCTCGCCGACCATCAGACGGTTCAGCTTTTGCAGATTGGGTAAGCCCTCCAGAAACAGAATACGCTCGATCAGCTGATCGGCCTGTTTCATGTCCTTGATGGATTTTTTATAGCTGTGCTCATTCAACCTTTCCAGCCCCCAGTTGCGGTACATCCGCGCGTGAAGAAAGTAGCGGTTAATGGAGGTCAGCTCGGTGGTGAGCACTTTGTTCAGTGCCTCGATTACCTGACGATCACCCTGCATTGCCTGGCTCCTGAAATGCTGTGTTAACTTATGATCGCACGATTATAACTAACTGACAGCGCTTTTGGAAAAAATGGGTCGATCGTTACTGGTTCGGGTCAATCCGGTTTTGAATGGAGTTGTTGTTTCGATACCAGCCGGCAATACTGAATCGGGTCCGTTTGGCGGCCAGTACTTCGTGTGGAAATTCCTCGCTCAGAAAAATCACCATGCTGCCCAGAGTCGGCAGCAGACGGCTGATCAGTTGGTTTTGCTCATCATAGAGCATCAGTTCGCCACCCTGGTGATTTTGCCAGTCGGGGTTCAGGTAGGTAACAGTGCTCAGTACCCGGTTTGTGCGCCCGTGAAAGGCGTCGTTGTGTCGGCGGTAGAAGGCACCCGAATCATAGCGGGCATAATGGCACTCATAGTCCCACAGACCGAGCATCAAACGTTTGTTCAGTTCCAGGCGCAAGTCGTCAGCCGCATCCAGGTACTGGCGCTGGGCAGCTGTGTCGCCGGTTAGCCAGCGCGTGCTGTCGCGACGAATCAGATCATTGGTGTGACGATCACGGCGGCGCCCAATACTGGCCTGATCCCACTGATCGGACTGGTGCCGGTGAATGTCCTGCAGCAGATCCAGCGCCAGACCAGCACTGAGGCCATCTGGCAAGTGCACCCAGCCATGCTGGAGCAGGCCGCCGGCGATGGCGTCGTAATCCCACAGAAGGGGGAGCAGGGCGGTTGTAGTCAAGGCCGGGCATCCAGAGAGGGT
>Ga0307957_1000656_pt1 | contig 19546 bp, 19 predicted proteins | sample OrgLakmetagen490_FD_201830 | JGI IMG/M metagenome (GOLD analysis project Ga0307957, IMG submission 201830) | Saline water microbial communities from Organic Lake, Antarctica - #490 | ecosystem: Environmental > Aquatic > Non-marine Saline and Alkaline > Saline | place: Antarctica: Organic Lake... | reverse complement strand
GTTTGACCGGATACGGCCCAGTCGCCCACACCGGATTCAATGACCATCACTTCTGTTGAGCACCTGACCGACGAGCATTCATTCATCTGGGCAGACAGGTAAACCACGTTGTAATCGCGGCTATCCAGAGTTTCGATCTGGAAGTCCTCTGATCGCAACAGGTTAAGCTCCAGCACTGAGAGGTAGTGGTCCTCAAGAGTGTCTTCACGCTTGAGCTGGCGGTTCTCAGAGATCAGTTCAATGGCCTTGCCAGCGGTAAAGTATCCCCCGATGACCCTGTCAGGTTTGTCGGTATCGCCTGCGATAAAGGCATCGAGGTAGTAGGGGTTTCGCGTCCAGCCGATGGTCTGGGAACTGCCTTTTCCGGTGATACTCTGGAACAGCGCCCGGCCTGCCAGCAGGCGACTGTCATCCTCGATTGTCGCGGCGCCCGGCGAGGACGAATGGGTGTTGAGTTCCCAGCCATTGCGCTCGAAAAATTCATTGTTTGCGCTGTGAATCAACGTTTCGCGGTTATAGGGGATGTCGCTGGCCAGTGAGGTGACCAATATATTAAACACGTCAAACGTCGTCAGCGTCAGGCCCGGATAGAAATAACCGGTTCCGTTGATGTCACTGACGGTTTTTTCGGCGGCGAACCGAACGCCCCACTGCCCGGAGCCTGCCAGGCTGGCTTCGCGGAACGTCTGGCCAAGCTCCGCTATCCACAGCACGGTGTTGTAATCGGCGGAGCTGGCGCTGATCTTGCCGGAAGATTCTCGCCCAAGCAGGGCGTAATCCGCCATTGATGCGACATAGCTGGCAAAATCAGCGCGCTCACCAAGAAATTCGACGGCCTGTTGAACGTTGAGATTGTCCGGTATGTCGATTTCAAAATCGTGAACCTGATCGGCCAGGGTGCCCCAGACATATTTGTTCAGGCACAGACCGCCCTCAGAATCATTGACGCAATCCAGAATCTGGTCGAATTCGGTGGCCGAGTAGGAATTCAGGGTTTGTTCTACAAGATATTCGGAGAACGGGTTTATTTTTACGTCCCGGTCAGCGTCGGCTGCAAGGGACCGAATTTTTTCCCCACCGTAGCTGGCTTCTACGATCACATCCGGGCCGAGAGGCAGGCCATCATTGAAAGTGATGATCGTGCGATTATCTCCTTCACTCTGAATGCGGACTGACGGAAATTCTATGGGACGCAGGGACTGATCGGTTTCGTAAACTGTCAGGCTTTCAGGCTCGACAATCCGCAGGTTGCGGCGGGTTTCCCGGCCTCCGGCGCCAACGGCTTCGGGCACTTCAAGCGTCACACGAATCTGGTTGGGTTCCAGCCTCGCCGAGGTGCTGCTATCACCCGTGCTGCTCTCAGTGAAATTATCCAGCGCATTTTCGCCGGGCGGGAAGCTGTTGCCACGGCCTGCCGCATCGTCCAGGGCGTCGTTATCCAGGCTGCAGCCGGTGAGCAGGATGGCTGCGGCAAGCAGTGAACCCGATGAAAACCAATAAAATGCTGGGTGAGACTTGTCCCTGGTCATACCGAACCTTTCGTTTCTGAAATCCGGGGACAAGTCTATCAGCCAGGTACGTTTTAAAGAGTGAGGCGCGTCAAAGAGTGAGACGTAGCACGAAGTTAACCTAGAAAAACAGCTTCATGCCGGCAAGTACACCTTCGTCCAGATCGACATCACCGCGGCCTTCAAAATCCGTGTTGAGGTAACGATAACCCACAAACACTTCCGCGTTGCGTATCACCCGGTAGTTGGCGCGCAGCTCAAGGCTGGTCATGTCGTCCGAATCGCCGAACGACAGAATGCTCGGTGCATAGTGCAGGCCACCGGTGAAGGACAGCCCCGGTGCGTCCGGAATGTTGACGGTGGCAAAACCGCCTAGCCCGACGGCGCCGCCATCCAGTTCATTAACTTCCCAGCCCAGTGCCCGAAACCCCAGGCCAGCAGTCGTTGGCAGGTTTCCAAGCGCCGTGCGGCCCTGAGCGTGAAAGTCGATGTTGCCAATGTGGCGGCTGCCTTCGTGATAGGTATAGCCAGCCCCGAGCTGCATGTCGGAGTTGGTCTCAAAAAAATTGACCTGGCCTTTTGCGGAGTTATTGGTGAGGCTGATGTCCAGATCAGCCGCAAAGGCTGTTGGGCTGGCCAGCGACAGCAGAACCAAAGGAATACGAAACGCTTTCATGCAACTACCTTTCAATGGGAATTTGGCAAATGGTAACGACCCTGGAAGGGGCGCTCAACTTAAAACGGGTTAAGGGAGCCGAAAGAAACCGGATATCAGTGGCCGGTGGTGTCGCCACCCTGATCGAGATCGTCAGGAGAGGCATTTTCCGCCGGAACGCGGTATTCCTCATTGGCCCAGGCGCCCAGATCAATCATTTTGCACCTTTGTGAGCAAAACGGACGGTAGGGATTGTTTTCGTTCCATTCGACGGACTTTCTGCAGGTGGGACAATCTACGTTCATAAAACCCTTGTCAGATACGGCGTTGATAAGCTCAGGATGAGGTCGACTTACAGTATTGTTCCAGAACTGCCCTGAGCATTTCAATGTTTACCGGCTTGGCAACAAACGAGTCCATGCCAGCTTCAAGGCAGAGTTCTTCGTCCTTTTCCATGGCGCTGGCGGTGAGCGCGACCACCGGCACCCGGTGACTACCCTGAACTTTCTCCCAATGACGCAGACGCCGCGTGGCCTCAAAGCCATCTACCTTTGGCATCATGCAATCCATAAAAATCAGATCAAAGGAGTGCAGTTGCCACAGACTGGATGCTGCCTCGCCATCGTTGGCCGTCATCACGTCGCAGCCCAGCTTTTGCAGCAGTCTTTGGGTCAGCGTCCGGTTGACCGGGTTGTCCTCAACCAGCAGTACGTTCATGCGGCCGCAGGGCAGCTCCTGGCGCCGGGTGCTGTCGCTGATCTTCTGTAGCGAGAACCGGGTGAGGAAACTTCGTTTGTTTTCTGCTGCATCCGCAAACAGTTGGTGAAGAATGGGGGTCAGACAGGATTCACGGAGCGATTTGCTCACGAAGGCATCGGCCCCGGCCTGACGGAAGTGCTCTGCGTCACCCCGCTGGGGATTTGACGACAGAATCAGCAGCCGCGTGTGCTCCCATTGCGGGTTGCTGCGAATCTGACGGCAGAGCAGATCGCTGTCCATATCGGGGACGAAGCCGTCCAGCACAATGGCATCGTAGGCTGCGCTGGCATCCGCCGCCTGCCTTAATGACGTCAGTGCTTCGCCGGCGGATTTCACGGCCTCAATGCTCAAATCGTGCCGGGACAGCATTTCCAGTGTGATTTTTCGGGATAACTCATAGGAGTCCACCACCAGAATTCGTTTGCCCCGGGTCATGCTGGTGTCTGGCCGGGTTCGGGTTCCGCTATCGGCTGCGACGGTGAGCGAAAGCTCTATCCAGAAGGTAGAGCCTTCGCCGGGCCGGCTTTCCAGGTCCAGTGTGCCATCCATCAGGCGGACCAGCTGACGTGAGATAGTCAGGCCCAGACCGGCCCCGGGCAGTTGCCGCTGGAAGCGCTGACCAAGCTGTACATAGGGTTCGTAAACCAGGTCGACGTCTTCGGGGTTGATGCCCACGCCGGTGTCCTCCACGGACATTCTGAGCCTGACGTTATTGTCTCGCCGTCCCAGAACTTCAATGCTGACCAGAACGTGGCCGCTATCGGCAAATTTGATGGCATTGGATGTGAGGTTCAGCAGAACCTGCCGCAGCCTGACCGGATCGCCTTCCAACGTCCACGGCAGGTTTTCGTCGATCCTGAGCTCCAACGCCAGGCCTTTCTCACGTGCCCGGGCGCCCAGCATGTGAACCAGATCGTTCAGCGTCTCGCGCAGATCAAAGGGGATGTTTTCCAGCACCAGTTTGCCTGCCTCCATGCTCGAGATGTCCAGCAAATCATTGATGATAGAGGAGAGGCCTTCAGAGGCGTTCAGAAGGGTATGGACGTATTCTTTCTGATCTGGGTCAAGAGGCGTATCTGACAGCAGACTGGCGTAGCCCAGAACCGACTGCAACGGGATGCGCAGTTCGTGGCTTACATTGGCCAGAAACTGGCTCTTGGCATGGTTTGCGCGAACCGCTTCATCACGTTCGTCCTGAGACTGGACAGTATTCTGGCGCAGCGACTGGGTGTCTTCCAGAAGTTGCAGGCGCATGGTGTTCAGGGCCAGTTCAAGCTCACTGAGCTCGTCGCTCTTGCGGGGTGGCCGTCGTTTAAGGCGCAACGGCTCGATCAACGCGTCCAGATTCAGCCGGGCGGCGTAGTCCGCAATGGCCTCCAGGTGTCGCGACAGAGTGAGCCGCACAATTATTAGCAATCCCAGGGTGCCAAGCATGACGAACAGGGACTGGAACAGCAGCGTGATCAAAGCCCGTTCCCGGGTGTCTGCATAGACCGTTTCCACTGACGAGGTAACGGTAAGCGTGCCCATGGACTCCTGGTTTTTAAGGGATGCGCGATTGAATACCAGCGGAAAAGACCGGGTGATAGCGCGGCCTTCCGGGTAGGTGCCGGTACTGAATTCTTCGCCGCTGGTGGTGATAATCCGGGCGTGCTGGATGGCTGGAATGGCCCGCATGTCGTCCAGGCTGTTGGCAACTTCGGGATAGTTCATGAGCCAGAGGTTGTTGCTCATGCTGCCGGCCACCAGTTCGGCGGCTTTTTCCTGAGTGCTTCGCAGTTCGCTGGTGCGCCGGTCGACCTCGCCGATCATCTGAACGCCGGTCGCCGCCAGGGATAGCAGCACACAGAACAGCAGAACGTACACCAGCAACCTTGCCGCCAGTGGCCGCACACCTATTCGTCTGTCAAAGCGGATCGGAGGCAAGGCACGTTTCCCTGTGTCGTGTGAACAACCGCCACGCAGTCTAGCAGACCGTCAGCACTTGGACACGTTCGGCGGAATCTCCGTGCACAAAACGGAAGCGCACATTCAGATCATACAGGTGTGCACCGTAGATGCGGTCTTCATCTCGGCCCCGGCGAAAAGAGGGTCTTGGGTCGTAACTGACAACGTCTTCAATCAGGGCTCTCAATTCCGGATATTTGTCTGGCGGCAGGTCTGTGAGTTGTTGTTCTGCCTCGGGCAAAAACTGCACGGCGAGCTTTTCCGTTGGCGCTGAATCTGCCCAGCCCAGGCTTGCCTGGGGAACCGAATCGGCAAACGGCAGGTAGGGTTTGATGTCGAGTATCGGCGTGCCGTCGATAAGGTCGTGATCGCTGATGTTAAGGACCAGCTTGCCTTCGCTGTCATGGCTCATTCCATGGTTGCGCACCACAGAGAGCCCAAGACTGTTCGGGCGAAACGGTGAGCGGCTGGAAAATACGCCCATCTTGCGGTTGCCCCCCAGCCGTGGTGGCCGCACCACAGGGCGCCATTCCGCTCGAACGGCCTCATGAAACTGAAAAATCAGCCATAAATGGCTGGAGGTTTCGAGGCCCCTGAATGCATCTTCACGATTGTACGGCGGCGCAATCACCAGTTGCGCGTGGGCATGCCGGGTCAGGCCTGGCTGGCGGGGTACGCCGAACTTGTCTCGAAAACATGACCGCGCCGTGGCGATGGGTGTCAGTGTCAGTGCGTCGGCGGCTGGCCGGGCGTGGTGTCGGCTCATAGTATTGGGTGTAGTCGGTGAGTAGAAGGCATCAGTAGTGCCGGTCAATACTGCCAGAAAAATAGAGCTCAATCCTCAGAATCAGCGAGCCGCGATCCTTAAAGTTCTCCGTTCGTGGGAACTCCACGGCGGGAATGATTTCTCCGAAAAGCCAGTCACTGTGCAGGCGGTAGCGCCAGGTCAGGTCCGCAAACGCGGCGGTATGGCGCCAGTTTGGCTGACTCTCGCCCAGGATGCCGAGCCTGGGGTTAATGGTAGACCTGTTGTTCAGCCGTTTATGGACGCTGAGAACCTGAGAGAACTCGAATTTCCGGTCCGAGTGCAGCCACTCAATTTCAGACGTTAGCAGGGCTTGCCACCCGCTCCCGAGTTTGCGCCCGGCCGCAAACGAGCTTCGGGCTCCCCAACCGTCCTGGTGGAAATAATAGAGGCGTTGTTTTACAGCAAGGTTCCAGGGAGACGTTGTCTGCCACTGCTTTTGTGCTGTCGCACGCCAGAAGGCGTCTGCAGGAATCCTGAGCCGCACGCCCAGATCGTTGCTCAGATTGATGGCGTCACCCACATTTGACAGAAAACGCAAAGCACCGGTTGCCTGCGTTTCACTGCGTTCATCGCTCGTCAGCTGCCGGCTTCTGCGACGCTCAGCGAGGGGGATCAACTCGTCGCTCTCGCTTTCGACCACCAGCCGGAGTTTGCGTTCTACGGTCGGGATATCCAGACGAAATCTTATCTCGGGGTCGAATTGAGCAGGGTCGCCATATTCAGATTCTGTCGCGAACCCAAGGCGCAGATAGCTTTCATTACCAGGCAATGCCTTCTGGCTTCCGGAAAGAGTCCGGTCAGCCCACTCGCCGATGGATTGAACCCGTTGACCCTGCATTTCTTCCTGTCTGATGACCCAGTTAGAAAAATTCAGCCAGTAGGAATCTCTCGGCTCACGCCAGTATTCTTCGGGGGCAAAACTGTAGAAGGATGCAGGCAGGCTCTCTGGTAGAAGACTATTTCTTTCTGTATCAACGCGTTCGGGTGGATTCTGGGCGGACCAGGCCGTTGCCGCATTCAGTATTATTGCAAGGGCTGCGAAAGCCCGCAAAGCGGTAATAAAATGGCGAGAGCAGTCATTCAGCGTCAATCATTTCGTCCGTTGAAATTCGTCCATCAGTTGGGCGTGGAGTGCATTAACCTGCGTTTTTGCACTCTCAACGCCCGAGGCATTGTCGATAACAAAATCAGCCTTTTGCAGGCGGTCATCCCGTGACATCTGGGCGTCAATAATCCGCTGAACCTGCTCATGGGTATTGCTGTCTCTCGACACGGTTCTTGCGATCTGCACCTCAACGGGCACATCAATCACGACGATTTGGTCCACCAGTTCGTGCTGATCTGTCTCCAGTAAAAGCGGAGACACCAATAGAGTATAGGGCAGATGATAGTCCCGGGGGTGAAGCTGCTCAAGCATAGCTTCCCGAATGAGCGGATGCAGCAACTGCTCCAGCCATTTTCTTTCGTTTTCATCCTGAAAAATCAGGGTGCGCAGCTCCGCGCGGTTCAGCCCACCGGATTCCAGCAGAATCTGGTCTCCGAAGTGGCGCGCTATGGCCTTCAGCGCCGGTGTACCGGGCGCCACCACTTCACGGGCCACGTCGTCCGCATCAACCCAGTGAACGCCCTGCGCTGCAAACAGACGCGCTACTGTGGATTTGCCGGACCCGATGCCGCCAGTCAGCCCTACAATCTTCATCAGACCCCCAGGTAAGCGTACCAGGCGGTCAGTATTTCAGCGCCAAACCAGAGGCAGAGCAGGCCCGCAGCGGCCAGATAGGGGCCGAACGGGATTGGCACTTCACGGCCATGTTTGCGGAAGACGATCAGGCTGATACCGACCACCGCACCCACCACCGAAGAAAGCAGGATGACCGCAGGCAGAAGCTGCCAGCCAAGCCAGGCACCCAGTGCTGCCAACAGTTTGAAATCACCATGCCCCATGCCTTCCTTGCCAGTCACCAGCTTGAACAGCCAATAGACCGACCAGAGTGAGAGATAACCGGCCACTGCGCCCCAGAACGCACTGCTGAAGTCGGTAAAGGTATTGAAATAGTTCAGCACCAGGCCGAGCCACATCAAGGTCAGGGTCATGCTGTCTGGCAGCAGCTGGGTGTCGAAATCAATGACCGTCAGGGCTACCAGCGTCCAGACCAGTAACAGCGCCCAGAGTGCGGCATAGCTGGGGCCGATCACCATCACGGTGACCACGGAGAAAAGCGCCGTGACCGCTTCGATAATGGGATAGCGGGGCGAGATGCCCGTCTTACAGGACGAGCACCGGCCTTTCAGAACCAGATAGCTGATCACCGGAATGTTTTCCCGCGGCTTTATGCCATGGCCACAGGAAGGGCAGGTGGATGCGGGCGAGGACAGGGTGACGGTTTTCGCCTTTTTCCGTTCGCCGTCAGGGAGTTCCAGAAATTCCTCACACTGGCAGCGCCAGTCCTGCTCCATCATTTTGGGCAGGCGGAGGATGACGACGTTCAGAAAGCTGCCGATGCAGAGAGACACAAAAATAACAAGGGAATAAAGCAGCCATGGGGTGGCAAGCAGAGTTTCAAGATTAAACATTACATGCCCGAAGCAAAAGAAAAGTAGGTCGAATTAGGCCCAAAAAGGGCCGTAATCCGACACTGTTGAACTGGCATCAACCAACAACCTGACCCATCTGGAAGATTGGCAGATACATGGCTATGATCAGGCCACCGACCAGAACGCCCAGAACCGACATGATCATTGGCTCCATGAGTGCGGTGAGGTTGTCGACCATGTCGTCGACGACCGCCTCGTAATGCTCTGCCACTTTTTCAAGCATCTCATCCAGGTTGCCTGATTCCTCGCCGATCGCGGTCAGCTGCACAGCCATAGCGGGAAAGACATCCTGTTGGCGCATAGCAGCCTGAAGCTGGGTGCCGCTGGATACCTCGTCCTTGATGCGCTGAATGGCGTCGCGGTAAACAGCATTGCCTGTGGCGCCGGCAACCGAATCAAGAGCATCAACCAGAGGCACACCTGCGGCGAAGGTTGTAGACAATACTCGACCGAACTTAGCGACAGCAGATTTGTCGAGGATTTCACCCATTACAGGCAGTTTCAGGACATATTTATCGACCAGGTCAGAGAATTTTTGAGATCGTCCGACGGCCTCCTTGAACAGGAAAATCGTTCCCACAATCCCAAGAAGAACAACGAACCACCAGGTTTGCATCCAATCAGACAAGCGAACGACCATTTGAGTGAATACGGGTAGTTCTGCGCCAAATCCCTGAAACAGACTTTCAAACTGAGGCACCACTTTGACCAAAAGGATGGCTGTTACGACGATCGCCACAATAACCACGGCAATCGGATAAGTCATCGCTTTTTTGACTTTCTTCTTGAGCAATTCCGTCTTTTCGAGATAAGTTGCTATGCGATCCAGCATTGTTTCCAGTGCGCCTGCTTTTTCACCCGAATCGACGAGGTTGCAGTAAAGATCATCGAAGTGCTTTGGATGTTTTCTGAGAGCCCCGGCAAAACTGGTGCCGGAAGCAATCTCGTTCCTTATTGTCATGACAAGCTCTTGCAATCCTTTGTTTTCCAGGCCGTCAGCCACAATATCGAAACTCTGCACCAGCGGAACGCCCGCTTTCATCATCGTGGCCATCTGGCGGGTCAGCATGGCTATGTCGAACGGGGTGATTTTCTTGCTGCCGCCGAACAGCGGTTTCGGCTTTTTCTTGACCCTGTTCGGAATAATACCCTGTTTGCGCAGCTGCGCCTTTACCAGCGCAAGGTTGGTGCCGGACACCTCCCCCTTGGACTTGTTGCCCTTGCGGTCTTTACCTTCCCACACAAATGCCTGAATTTTTTCTGCTTTCTGAGCCATACTTCTTAATCCTTCGTCACGCGGTTGGCTTCCTCAAGACTGGTCACACCCTCAACAACCTTTCGAAGGGCGGAATTTCTCAGGTTGCGAAAGCCTTCGGCCTCAGCCTGCTTGGCAATTTTAATGGAGCTGGCCTCTTCCATAATCATGCTGGCCAGGATTTCGGTAATCTTGACCACCTCGTAAATACCGACGCGGCCTTTATATCCATTAGTGCATTTATCACAGCCCTTGGGGCGGAACAACGTGAACCCTGTATCAATTTGTTCCTGTGTGAACCCTTCGGTCAAAAGCAGGTCTTTTGGAACGTCAGCGGCTTGCTTGCAAGCACTACAAAGACGACGGCCAAGACGCTGAGCAATTATAAGGCTCACCGATGTGGCAATGTTAAAAGCAGGAACGCCCATGTTCATCATGCGCGTCAGTGTTTCTGCCGCGCTGTTGGTGTGCAGCGTAGAAAGAACCATGTGACCCGTCTGGGCGGCCTTGATCGCGATGTTCGCCGTTTCCAGGTCCCGTATCTCGCCCACCATGATCACATCCGGGTCCTGGCGCAGGAAGGCCCGAAGCGCTTCAGCAAAGCCCAGCCCAACCCTGGTGTTGACGTTGACCTGGTTAATACCTTCCAGATTGATCTCCGCCGGGTCTTCCGCCGTTGAGATATTCAACTCGGGCGTGTTCAGAATATTCAGGCCGGTATAAAGAGAAACCGTTTTACCGGAACCGGTAGGCCCGGTGACCAGAATCATGCCCTGGGGCTGGACGAGCGCATCCATAAACAGTTGCTTCTGATCTTCCTCATACCCCAGGGCATCGATGCCCATCTTCGCCTGGCTGGGGTCGAGAATACGGAGAACGATTTTCTCACCCCACAAAGTCGGGAGCGTATTGACCCGGAAGTCGATCGCCTTCGTTTTGGACAGCTTCATCTTGATCCGGCCGTCCTGCGGGACTCTTCGCTCGGAAATATCGAGCTGGGCCATAATCTTGATCCGGGCCGAAATCTTGGGTGCCAGTTTGATCGAGGGCCTGGACATCTCTTTCAGAATGCCGTCTGTGCGAAATCGCACCCTGTAGGTCTTTTCATAGGGCTCAAAGTGAACGTCCGACGCCCCGCCGCGGATGCCGTCCAGCAGCATCTTGTTCACAAATTTAACGATGGGCGCGTCATCCACATCGCTGGTGGCAACAACGGCCTTATCGTCTTCCGGGTCACCACCTTCGGTTTCAACGCCCTCAAGGTCGGCATCATCGAGGTTTCCCATCGTTGTATCCTGGGATTCAAGATACTTGTCGATGGCCTCACGCAGCTTGGCATCATCCACCAGAATCGCATCGGTACTCAGGCCGGTGTTGAACTTAATCTCGTCCAGCGCCTGAATGTTGGTGGGGTCCGACACTGCAATAAAAAGGCGGTTGCCCCTCTTGAACAGAGGAAGAGCGTTGTGCTTGCGCACCAGTTTCTCGTCGACCACCTTATCCGGCATCATCTCCAGCATAAATGATGAGAGATCCAGAACCGACACCCCGAACTCCATCGCTGCCGAAAAGGCCAGCTTGGAGCTGTCTGCCAGTTTATTTTGGGTAAGGTAGGTGATCAGTGGAATCCGGTTCTGAGACGCCTGCAAAAAGGCATCCTTGGCGATCGCCTCGTCAAGAAGCCCGTCATCCACAAAACGCCGGGCTAAGCCGGTAAGCGTGATGTTACTTTGATTAGTAGCCATAAATGAGGTAGAGAGCGCTGCCTGTGTGACTGAAATGAGGTTTTGTTGGTTGGGGAGAGTTTAGATGGCTGGTCTGGGTTTGGGAAGCTGTGTGGGTGATTTGTGGGTTCAGTTTGGTTAGCTTCGCAGACGAGTTTGGGTGGAGCGAGGCAGTTGAGTGACAATTTTTGTCACCGAGTGACAGGGAGCGGCTCTAAAGTCAACGTGCTGATATGTCGCGTTAGGCATGTAAATTTTTTTAGTCTGTTGATTCATATTGGTTTACCGTTTTTTTTGTAGTTGGCACGAGGTCTGCTTAAGAATATTCAGGCTCAAAAAACCGGTTGCGGGGCAAGGCTCCACCGGCCCCGGGCCAATTCGAGTTGATCAACGACAACTATAGAGGTCGAAATATGAAGAACATGAAAATCAACCACGCCCAGAAGGGTTTCACGCTGATCGAACTGATGATCGTTGTTGCGATCATTGGTATTTTGGCGGCTATCGCTATTCCGCAGTATCAGACTTATATCGCTAAGTCCCAGGTAAGCCGGGTTATGGGTGAAGTTGCCTCGATCCGCACTGCTGCTGAAATGTGTCTGATGGAAGGGACGGGTGCGGATACGTGCGACTTTGGATGGAGTGGAAGCGACCTGCTAGGTGCAACAACGGTAACCCTCACTAAGGGTCCGGTCATTACGTTCACTGGAACTGAAGCTACAATGCTAGCTACATTCACAGGTAATGCCTCTGCAGCTCTTACTGAAGACAGTGCGAACCAGCTGGTTTGGACGCGCACCGATGCTGGCAACTGGTCATGCACAGCAAGCGTGCCTGAAAAGTATCGTCCGGCAGGTTGTAGCGAAGCGCTCTCAATGTGATGTTGTTCGTGCGCTGATAGATGGTGATAAAGGCCCCTTCTCGTTAAGGGGCTTTTTTTACATTAATAATAAGTTGTGCAGTGCGTGGAACCTTAAAAATATCTGCAACGTTCTGGCTTTTTGGGTGGTCGATGACTTATTTATCTAGGCAGAGTTATAATTCTTCCGTCTATTTTTCAGGTGCCTTTTTTTTATCTGCATCGCTCACAATTGCCTGCCTATTTTCTGATTTTTTTAATCTGGAAAGTCGTTATGACTTTCAAAGATTTGTCTTAGTCATTGTTATTTCCTTCCTGCCATCTTTAATTCTGATGCTAGAGCTTTTCAGGAATGCTTATTTAAATAAGTACGTATCAATTATTTGGCTTGTTCCGGCTCTGACAGTTTTGGTTTTTAGCTTTATAAATATTGATCGTTATGCTCTTTTTTCATTGGAAGGGTTGATGTTCGCGTTATTTCTAATTTTTGTTTCGATAGTAGGAGTCTGGGTTAATAAATCTGGGTGTTTTTTCGGTATTGTTTTGGCTGTTATTTATGGTCTTACTATTTCCTCTTTTTTTTACTCAACGTCAACAATTCTCGAGTATTTATTTATTATCGCCGATGGTCTCGATCCAGAAAAAATGCTGCCTTTCGGTTTTGGTAATGTAAGGCAGTGGAGTCATATAGCTACATGGCTTATTCCACTCTTGCCAGTTACTATCATGGTAGGGCCGCTTCGTTCTTATAGGATTTGGAAGGCAATTGTTATAGTGACCGCTACTGTGTGGTGGTGGCTCATTATATTGAGTGCAGCGCATGGCAGTTTTGCTGCCCAGGCATTGAGTTTTGCTGCAGTGCTTTTGATTTTTAGGCGCAAAGCCATAAGGTGGGCAAGGATCTATTTGACATTTTTCTTTCTGGGTTTTGGAGCATGGTTTCTTCTGTCGTACTTATTGCCCAACATACTATTCGATAGTGCTTCAGAAATGGAGGCAAGCATGGCGGATGGTTTGCCCGCGAGGTTGATCTTATGGAAAGAAGCATTTTCCATGAGTTTAGCCAATTTTCCTTTTGGAATGGGGGGGCAGTCTTGGTTGACACACGAACCAATAACAGAACCCTTTGTGAATGCTGAGGTAAAAAGTTTTGGGGCTCCTCATAATATGTACCTACTCTGGGCGTCTGAATATGGCTGGATTTTTATACTGACGTTGTTTTTTCCAGCTTACTTTATTATTAGAGGGGTTAAACGATGTTATGAGGTTTATTGTGCTCAGTCGAATCCTTTGGCTCATGTTTTAGTTGGGGTAGTTGCATCGCTACTTGCGGGGCTACTTCACTCTGGTGTTTCATCGGTTTTACTTGCGCCAGCAGGTATGATTTTTGGCTTGATGGTATTCTCTATAGCTTGGGCATTCGCAGTAAGCTATGACGATAATATTCCAAGCCAAAAAAATAAATCATTTTGGGTTTTGATGACAACATCGACATTTCTCTTGGGTTTGTTTTTTTTATCAGGCGTCGTTGACTACAAAGTCGAAAGTGATCGGGATCGAGAGTGCTTTGAAAAGGTCGGAATGAGTGGGTACATGCCGCGTTTCTGGTATCATGGCTATTTCCCGAATCAAATCAATTATCAATGTGATTAGTAAGCGCATTAGACCATAGGCAGGCACCTACCAATGCAAAAGAAGTCCCGAATCAAAGATCTGTTTATTGTTGTGTGCTTGGTGTTGGTTGTCACAGGGGTATCCCACTTCGTAATCACCAACCCTCTGGGGCCGTCTCGCCTGCTTTATTATGCGCAGGCACCGGTTATTCAGTGGACCACTCGATGTTCGCCTGGGGCACCGGAATGGATGGCGGGAATGCAGCGTTATGGCACCCACAAGATGGCGGCTCCGGCGAGTCAGTTGGCCTATATTGCTCCCACTGGAGAGCTTAGCCATTGCGAAACAGGCTGGAAGGATGGAATGTTTGGGGACGAGTTACTCTCTGCTTCAGCACGGTTTCGTTATGCCAGCGCTACGAAAACGGTAACCGCCATCGCGATCATTGATCTGGTTAATCAGGGGGAGTTGTCCCTCGATGACAGTATTTCCGACATCCTGGGTGTCGGGTTGGAGCTGAAAGACCCCCGGGTAGCAGAGATCACCATTGCTAACCTGCTTTCGCACCGGGGCGGCTGGGATCGTGTGCGGTCTCAGGATGTTATGTTCATGATGAACCATAAGCCTTGGTGTCCGGAAAAACCTGGCAGGCTCGCTGAAACTAGCCTGATGTATGCGCCCGGTGAAAAGGAGGCGTACTCGAATTTAGGGTACTGTCTCCTGGGGCTGGCGGTAGAGAAGGCCGCGGGAAAGCCCTTCAGACAGCATCTGGCTGATTCGCTCGATTTTGAAGCTACGACCCTGCGGTTTATCGACGGCCCCTACCTGGCCGATGAAGCACCCTATGACACCCGTCATGAAAACTTCTACACCAGTGAATACTACAAGACCTACGATTTTGAGGCCCTTTCATCATCTGCGGGCTTGTCAGGCAACGCCACAGATTTGGCGAGCCTCGTCAAAGCCTCGTTGGCCCGTGGCCCGTTGACGATATTGAGTGGTGACATGGCGCATGATTGCAATCCAGCTGAAACTCAGCAGTGTTACGGTTTTGGTGTTCACCGTTTCCAGCCGTCGCTGGAGCAGGCGCCGCTTTATATGCACGGTGGAAAATTGCCCGGAGCAGCATCATTGATAGGTGTTACTGCTGAGGGCGCGGTGTTGGTTTGGCTGGGTGCGGGCACGCCAAGGCGGGGAACTAATGCGCTGGCGAAGTTCTATGAATACGTCCGGAATGAGTTGGATAGGTGATCTCAGATCTGGGTTATGGATGCTCATCAAGAGGCGCGGCATGATTTGTCCCGTTTCTGTGCTGGTGAGCATTATCACCGCTCTGACCGGCATGAGAGTTATCAAAAAATCAAAAGGGGCGCAACCCAGTCGGGTTTCCGGCTCAGAATTTGCATGGCATAGAGTATAATTTAACTGCCAGAACCCGATCACTTATGACTAAAAATGCCGGTTTTACCTTAATAGAACTGATGATTGTCGTTGCGATTATCGGCATCCTTGCTGCCATTTCTATTCCTCTCTATCAGGGATACATCTTCAAAGCTCAGAAATTAATCAAATTAATCGTGGACAGGCACAACCTAGCCCGGGCGCAATTTAGCCCGCCCGGGACGAATTGGGAGTGCGGCTGATCATCATAATAACCATGGACAGGCACAAGCTAGTCTGACTTGATTGTTAGAGTTTTAAAGTTAATCATTAATAATTATGGACAGGCACAGTATAGCCTGACTTGATTTGCAAAGGCCCGGAGGTTTCGATCCCCGGGCCTTTGCTGTTCTGGTGCGTTTAATCCACATATTTAATCCACATAATGATCATAAAATAATCATGGACAGGCACCGCTTAGCCTGACTTGATTCCCAAAGGCCCGGCGGTTTCGACCCCGGGCTTTTTTGTGTCCTGCGCCTTGTGAATGATCATGGACAGGCACAGCTCGTCCATCGAACGCGGTGATGCGATGGTTCAATAGACCTGAGAAGTAAAGCCTGTAATGTTGAACAATCATGGACAGGCACATCTTAGCCTGACCTGATTCCCAAAGGCCCGGAGGTTTCGACCCCGGGCCTTTGTCGGTATCCTCTCTCTCATAGATAGGCACAGCATAGTCCGGTCTAAATATTAGCAGCGCCCAGGCTGCCCGTCGTTGCGATTGATCATGGACAGGCACAACATAGCCTGGAATAGAATAGAATAATCATGTAATAACCATGGACAGGCACAAGCTAGTCTGACTTGATTGTTAGAGTTTTAAAGTTAATGGAAAATAATCATGGACAGGCACAGCCCGCCCATCGAATTCGATCATTTGATCGCCTATCAGTTCTGCGAGGTTAAGGATTTTAGTCCCAGCTAAGGTTTTGGCGCATATCTTGCCGGTCAGAGGCTACCTAAACTGTCAGCGCCCGATCACTTATGATTAACAAAGCCGGTTTTACCCTAATAGAACTGATGATCGCCGTAGCAATCATCGGCATTCTTGCTGTTATAGCAATTACCTCCTGTCTGCTGAGTGGCAGTCGTAGTATTAATATCGGTATCCTCAGTCCTGACCAATCTTGTCAGCTTAAGGCGACAATGGGCGGCAACGCTCACCCTGATTTGTCAGACTTGATTCTGCCCCTTGATCGTAATATTGCAGGGCAGCGGGGGCGGTTGATAGCAAAGGCGCTGTATCATCTTAGAAGCCTTCCTATATCCGCTCCAGGTTTGCTGGCAGTGAGCGTATCCGTTGGGCTCCTGAGCCCAGATAAACGGCTTTAGACGGTTTGTCTGAACTCAACTGTTTTCTTATACGCTTGAGGAAATAATGCGAACAACCTGGAATGCAGCTTTTTGGCTATTAGTTGCTGCCGTATTTGTCTGCGTTTTATTTGCAGACTTTTTACCGCTGCCATTCGGTGGCTATGCTTCACAGCGGTTTATATTGGTAGGTCTGCTGGGGTTGGTCGTTGCTTTTTCTTTGACGGTTTTAGTGTACCGATACGGTTGGGCGCTGGTCAGGTATGTGTGGCCTGTAGCCCTAATTGCAGGCGGGTTCGTTCTGCTTGCGCTGCCGTTTGGTGAAGCTTCTTATAAATGGGCAGAGCCCGGAATGTATGCTGCATTCTTTTTTGGTTTCGTGCTGTTGGGTTGTTTGCCGAGAAACGATGAGCAGAGGCAGTATTCGGTAGTTGTTCTGGTTAGTGTAGCGGCGGTCGCTGTCGCTTTTTATGGTGGTGCCACTATAACGGTTTACATGTTTGCGCTTTCTGATCAGGTAGCAAATATGTCGAATTTTATCCCCTGGGGCTTTGTTAATATTCGCTACTGGAGCCACACCGCAACCTGGCTGCTGCCTCTTTTGCCGCTGGCGATCCTTATAGGGCCCCTCAAAGATGAGAGGCTCTGGCGCTTCTTCGTGGCACTTGGCGCAGCGCTGTGGTGGTGGGTCGAGTTTCTTTCCACCTCGCGGGGCAGCATGTTGGGCATTGCTTTCGGTGTGGTGTTGGCAGCTGTGCTGATAGGGCGCCCCGCCATGCCTTGGCTGCGAGTGTTTCTACGCTATCTGGCTTATGGTGTGCTGGCATGGTTGCTGCTCTCGGTAATCATCCCCTCGATCTTTCTGGACGAAGTGAGCGTGCGCTCATTAAAGTCAGATTCGTCTGGTCGAATGCCGTTATTTATTGAAGCTTGGCGCATGAGCTTAGAAAACTTCCCCTTCGGCATGGGGCCGCAGTCGTGGCTGACCCACGAAGTATTGACCGAAGGATACCAGCAGTCTCGTAAATTTGGTCATCCCCATAATATGTATTTGATGTGGGCCGCAGAATACGGATGGCTGTTGATCGGCGCACTTATGCTGTTTGTTGGCCAAGCTGTGCGATTGTTCTGGCAGCGGCGGGCAGAAGTACGTGTTGCTGGCGGTGGTGAGCTGGCACTTTCGCTGGCGGCGTTCACGGCGTCAGTCTCCGCTGCGCTGTTGCATGCAGGTGTTTCAGCCGTATTTATGGCCCCGGGCTCAATGTTGATTGGGTTTCTCGTGCTTTCTGTATTCTGGGCGCTCATTACTCCTGATTTATTGCCTGCCGCCCAGAAGAAACGCTCAGGCAAAAGGTTTGTAGCTGCAGCTATGGTTGCACTAGTGATGGGTGTTTCATGCGTCTATTGGTTGTCTGAGGTGTCGGCCTACCATGAAGCGATGGAAGACGATCTGGAGTTCTATTATGAGAGCGTGCCTGCGGGTACTCTGCCGAGATTCTGGTTCCATGGGAATTTTCCTCGCCACCCCAGTCAAATGCCCTTGTGATGATTGCGGTGAAGGTTATCAAGGCTGATGAGGGCGCAGCCAAGTCGGGTTCTGGCTCAGAATTTGCTTTGCATTGAGTATGTTTTAACTGATAGAACCTGATTGCTTATGACTAAAAATGCCGGCTTTACCCTAATAGAACTAATGATGGTCGTGGCGATCATCGGCATCCTTGCTGTCGTTGCTATCCCTGTCTATCAGGATTACATCGTAAAAGCGCAGATAAACCGCGCTGTAGGTGAACTGTCAGCTTATAAAGCTCCGTTTGAAGAGCGTGCTGGTTCGGGTGGTAGCGTTACCAATAATGATATTGGCTATAACCCATCCAGTCTTACTACCGGCAGCCAGGCTATCAATATTGGAACACTCAATCCTGACGGATCAGGTCAGCTTCAAGTGACCATGGGGGGCAACGCCCACCCAAGATTGTCAGGGTTGATCCTACGTGTTGATCGCACCTCTTCTGGAGCATGGAGCTGTGTGCTTGATAACGCAGCTGTAACTGGAGGTTGGAAGGCCTCATATCTGCCTGCCGGCTGCCGACTGTAAGGCTAAGAAGTTATATTTCTTATTGGCTTGGCAGGATCATGGACAGGCACAACATAGCCTGGGTAAGTGTTGAGCCAGCTCAAGCATGTTGGCGCGATTGCTTTATGTAGTAACAATAGTTCTTGCGCCGTATAGTTTTTGTTACTACAGTAATTGGCATGAAAATCGAATTTGATAACGCCAAGAACGAGCGCAACATAGAGTTGCGAGGGATCAGCTTTGAGCTGGCGGCAAAGTTCGATTTCGATGGAGCGATTGAGGTAGAGCAGGAAGTAAACGGCGAACAGCGTTACTTTGCACTCGGCCATATAGGCCCCCGCCTTTACGCTCTGGTTTATACGCTGCGCATAAACATTGTTCGTGTGATCAGCTTGCGCACAGCCAATAAACGCGAGGTACGACGCTATGAGCAATTCACCTGACCCAGAAATGACAGATACAGACAATCCAGAGTGGTCTGATGCTATGTTTGCCAAAGCCAAGCAAGGCACGGCGGCACGACGGGCAGGGCGGCCAAAGTCGAAATCCCCCAAGCAGTCCACTACGCTGCGAATTGATGAAGACGTTATCGAGTTCTTCAAGAGCGGTGGTAGTGGCTGGCAGACGAGAATGAACGAAGCCCTGCGACAATATGTGTCGGAGCACAGTTAAGGGGCATTTATAAGATCATTAAAGATCATGGACAGGCACACTCCGCCCGGTTCACGAGTGCCTTTCGTGAGTTCGCAGGCGAAGTGGCTGAAGAAAGTCAGGTCGCGGTAATGCTTGCTTTGTGAATGCACTATGATAAATTGAATGCAGTCAGGGCGCAGCCGCGCTCACGCATGCAACAGGAGGTAATGGGCGATGGGCATGATGACAATCAGGGGCATCCCTGACGAAGTGCACAACGCACTGAAAGCAAGAGCCAAGCGGCACAATCGCAGCGCCGAGGCCGAGGTGCGCGCCATTCTGGAAGAGGTCGCTCTGCCAG
>Ga0307957_1000655_pt1 | contig 19562 bp, 25 predicted proteins | sample OrgLakmetagen490_FD_201830 | JGI IMG/M metagenome (GOLD analysis project Ga0307957, IMG submission 201830) | Saline water microbial communities from Organic Lake, Antarctica - #490 | ecosystem: Environmental > Aquatic > Non-marine Saline and Alkaline > Saline | place: Antarctica: Organic Lake... | reverse complement strand
CAGGAAGGACCCGTTCAATATCAATGGGTTACGTTATGCAACATTTTGGGCGGAGACGGTTTTCTATCGATCAACCGATATGCGGTTGCAGGACTGCAAACCATCAGCCACCCAAATGGAAACGGGGAGAGTCGTCTTCCAACGCACTCTCCCCATTATGCCTTTCAGGTAGCACGAAAATGTTGCATGTGTCGAGCAGAAAAGTGTTGCAACACATTGGAGTCGCTAGGCATTCAGCCGTGAGGCAATCTTGGTAAGCGCCAACTGCCACCTCCGCCACGCAGTGGTACGATCCACCCCCAACTCGCCACTGATCTGTTTCCACGGCACGCGCGCCGCACGCGACCAGATCAGCTTGCGCTCGGACTCATCGATCCAGAGCACCCAGTCAAAGGTCTGCTCAAGACGCGTGATGGCTGACGCCGAAGGCCAGACCCGCATGGGCTGCGGCTCCATGGCAGCGATCTCCTTCTTCGATCGAACGAAGTCGGGCCATGCATTGAAGTACCCCTTTGCCTTGACCGGTGGCAGCTTACGCAGGGTGCGGAACGCCTCCTCAAAATGATCGGCGACGTCGTCGGCGGTCCAGATGTGATCACCCATTGCGCACCACCCTTTCGGGGCGCGGCCCATAGAGTTTGGCACCCAGCTGTTCGACCAATGCGCGTTCAGGCCATGTCAAACGGTCGTCATGGACGCTGACAGCCAGCACGCCCTGCTCCTGCCAGCCGTCGCGCTTGACCTGCTCGGGGTCCCGGCGATGACCACCGTATCCCTTTGGGGTGAACCGCATACCGCTCATTGCACGCCCCCACGGGTCTCGATGGCCCAGAGCAGGATGGCGATGGCATCGGCCTCGTTGTCATCCGCAGGGCTGAAGCCCCGGGCACGCGCGGCATCGATCATGGCCTGCTTGGGTGCGTTGCCCTTTCCGGTAGCATGACGCTTGATGGTGCCAACGGGCACGCCCTCGTATGGCACCCCGCGCAGTTCACCCCAGCTGGTCAGTGAGGCCATAAGGCCGCCGTAAACATGGGCCGCATCGGTGCCTGCGTGGCGGCGAACTTCCTCGAACCAGATCGTGGCAATCGGCCCGGACAGCCGGTCCAGCTCGGTCAGCCAATTGGTAAAGCGCAGATAGCGCATGCCACCTCCATCGTAGCGGCCGGGCTTGAAGCTGACGATGCCGCTGGTGATCAAGCCGTCAAAGCCACGGATGGCCCAGCCGGTGGTGGTGCCAAGGTCGAGCGCAAGGATGGTGCGCGGGGTTTGTGTGGATTGGGTCATTCAGACCTCCTCTTCGCGTCTGTGAGCGTGGCGAGAGGGCTGGCCGGTGAAGGCTGCGGTCTCGCCAGGCCCCGAAGGGTGGTCTGGTCACGTCAGGTGCGGGACGGATGGGCCGTCCGGCACTTCTTTCAATTCCTTCAGCAGGCCAATTTGAAAGAAGTCGGCCATTAAGGTGTTGATCAGTATGTATAATATACCTTCTTTCAATATTACTTATATTTCAATAGGTACCTTCTCCTTTCTTCTCATCGCGCGCGAGAATACCCACATATACATGTGTCCTCTTGAAAGATTGAAAGAAGTGAAGGAAGTCATAAATCCGTTCCTGAACAGAGACTTAGACCCCAACTTATTTCAATTGAAAAAAGCCCCGTTTTGAAAGAAGCCTGCTGATCACGTCAGGATCCGGTAGACCATAGCCCTGCGACCACCAGTGTCGCGCATGCCGGTGGTGATGTCCCCACTTTCGATCAACGTCTCCAGAATCTCATTGCGGTCGCGGGATTTCAACCACTGTGATGCCCGAGTGACTTCGGATTTGCTGATCCCCTTAAATCCAGCCGCGCGGATAATCTCCTTGAGCCGCTTCAAATGGGCCTCGGTTTCAGTGTCGGCCACATGACGCTCTACCGCTGCCATGGTCCGCTGCGCGTAGTAGCGCACGAAATCAATGGCCCAATCTGTGGCGGTCAGGTCTATTTCAGGCCTTGCAGGATCCCGCCCCACCGCCACGATCAATGCCAGCTTGAGCGCATTTTCACCAATGCGTGCCAGGATTGCCGTGCAGGCCGTGCCAGCGGCAGCCCGCAACTCCCCCGTCAATTCAACACTGAGCGCCTTGAACCGTGCCCGGGCCTCATCGGTCATGGGCACAATCAACGGTGTCACGGTGGTGCTTTGATCCGCCGTCTTGCCCATCAGATTGCCCTTGTGGTGCCCGCCCCCTGCTGCCACGCGCTTCAGGCCCCGGATCAGCGCGGGTGCGGCCTGCCGGATGCCGACAGCGATGTTCTCGTCGGGGTAATCCTCATCGCTGGGCAGGATCAGGAAACGCGCGAGCGAGCCATCGACCACATTCGCGCCCTGCAATGCGCCCCAGAAATGCAGTGGCGTCGTTGTGCCATAGACACAGAGACAAGGCTGGACGATGTCGCGGCGTTCGTTTGTCCCATCACGGTTGGCATATTCCGCGCCGAGAAAAATGCCGCCAGCCGCCGTGAAGAGCTCGGTCATGTTGTCGAGGATTTCGGTGATATGGCGTGGGCTGCGTTTGCGGTCAGCGGCAGCCGCGAGGAACATGCCGAATTCGTCGATCTGAAACAGGATTGCAGGCTGGCGGTGCAGCGCGGTGAGGAGGCCTGCGCCGGAGGCAATCTTGTTGCCGCCAAGGTGATGGGCCAAGCCCGCCTCGAAGAAGACCTCGTTGATGATTTCGCGGGCGTGGTTCTTCCCCGATCCACTATCGGCAATGCCGACGACGTACAGGTTCGAACGCAAGTTGCTCTCCGTCCTGTATTGCCGCCCCATCAGAGCGCCGATGGCACATAAGCTGGCCCCGAGCGACAAGAGCGGCTGCGGACGCCGGGCTGTCGTGAGCATGTACTCCGTCAGATCCCCCACCAAACCATCCGGCATCACCAGCGTGAATGGCGGGCTTGTCAGCGTGTCACCGCCCTCATCAGACTGAACGCCCAATCGCGATAACAGCCCCGCTGCCGGATGGTCCCCGCCCTCGGACAGGCTGCCGTCCAAGCGCAGGTCGCCCCCGGGCTGCCAGCCGCGCTCCATCGCGAGGTGATAGATCGTGCCCGCACCGATCCGGTCAGGCTTGAAGCTGGCCCAAGCCTTCATGGTCGTGGCGGGCGCATCTTTGGCCGCCTGCGCCGACCAATCGGCAAAGACATCGGCCCCGGCCTCACCAAGTGCGCCCTTCAGCGCCATCCCGATCCGCATCCAGCTGTCGTAATCCAGCTCGGCATTGGGTAGCCATGCGAGGGCCGATATAATGGCGGGCAACGTGCCGATCTGACTGTGGCTGCGCAGATGCTCGGCAGTAGACGACACGACCCTCAGCCCGCGCTGCCGCAGGGCCTCAGGCAGCAGAGCATAGGCCGCCTCCAGAAACGCCGCCGCAGCCTCCGCGGTGATTTCAGGCAGATCTGTGATGTCGAGGTCGGCCAGGCCTTCATCCGGCCAGGCATAGGGCGCGCCAGTATCCGGGTGGGTGGCATAGGCCACGAACTGCTGGCCGAGGCAAAGCACCTCCAGCGGATGGTGCTTGATGCCCCGAAACGGCGCGGCCGTGCGGTAGATCAGCATGCGTTTTGGGGCCTTTCCGATCCGCAGGGCGCGCGTGTCACCCAGCCGGTTGCGCGCCAGTCGCTCGATCTGGAGCGCCAGTTCAGCATCCTCAACGATGTCGATATCGACAGCAGCAACCGCACCGCCAACGATGCCGATGCCGCAATCGGGCCAGGCCGACCAGGTCGCGATTTCGACCTCGGTCGTCGGGCGCTCTGCATGCCGGTTCCATTCCGGATAATCCGCCCACGCCCCACGTTTGAACTGGCCAGGCTTTTTGGTGCCCGGGCCGATTGGCAAAATGGCAAAGCCATTGGTGACAAGACGTGCGCCAAACCGCGCCATGTTGGATGTATCAGCCATCAGAAAGGCACCTCGGGGATCATGGTGTTGAGCCGCGTGCGGTCCTTGCCCGCAAGCTCGCGCAGGTGGTCGCAATATCCGGTGACGACCGCATCAAGGAAGCAGTCCCATTCGGTCTCGGTTAGAGTGGCGAGATCGGTCTTACCGATGCTCTCGAGGTATTCGCCGCCCTGTTGGCCGCCGACGGTCATCGCCTCGCTCTCGTTCGGGGTGGGATCGATCATGCCCTTCCTCCCGTGACAGATGTCCTGGCAGGTCCGGGAACAGAGGTGCTTGCGGCTTGCATCCCGCCGACGGTCCGAGACGGCAAAGCCCGCGTTGAACCAGCCAAAGCCGCGAGGTTGCCGGTGGCAGACGGCGCAGAGGCCGGGTTGGGTTTGGCGCATGGATCGAACCTGTAACCGGTGATTTCAAAATAGCGGCCCAAGGGACGGACCGAGATCGCGCTGGGGCGTGTGAGTTCACCAGCTTGAAGGATGGCTTCATTGACGCTGAGCGGTACGGGCAGACCGGGCGCGCGCTTGCGCCACCAGTCCGACGCCTTCTGGCGCGCATAGCCCTGATGCTCGATACAGATCCATTCGCTGTAGGACGTGAGCCCCGAGCTATAGGTGACCTTGAGCGAGGGCAGCCCGCCCAGCTTGTCGTGGCGGCTGTAGGAGACGCCATGGACCGGCAGCCATTGTGGCGTTTTCGGCGACAGCACCGGCAGTGCGGCTGCGGTCGGTGCGATCTTCAACTCACGCGCTGGGAATTCATATCCGCAGTCCGGACATTCGATGGCCGAAAGCGCGATGATGCTGTCGCACATCGGGCAGACCTTGGTCGGGGCCTCACCGCCGCCCCCTTCACCGGGCCGCTTCGGGCGCACGAGATCAATCGGCCCGTGGCGGCGAACATTGCCTGCAAAGTCCAGAACGAGGCAGTTTTCCTTACCTTCCGCCAAGCGCGTGCCCCGACCCACCATCTGCACATAAAGTCCGGCTGATTTCGTGGGGCGCAGGAGCGCGATCAGATCGACGCCCGGCGCGTTGAAGCCGGTGGTCAACACGCCCATCGAGGCCAGTGCGCGGATGTCGCCGCGCTTGAAGGCCGCGATAATGGCATCGCGTTCATCCTTCGGTGTATCCCCGAAAATCGTGCGGCAAGTGATGCCACGGCGCTGGAATTCCTCCGCAACATGGCGCGCGTGATCCACGCCCGAGCAAAAGGCCAACCAGGATTTGCGATCCTTGCCGTAGTCGATGATCTCGGCAACCGCCGCGCGGGTGATGGCGTCCTGATCGACTGCGGCCGCGAGGTCGCGGGCAATGAAGTCACCGGCGCGCGTGCCAACTTTTGAGACATCAAGCTGGGTTGCGGGCTGTTTTGAGACCAGCGGGCTGAGATAGCCCTGATCTATCAACTCGCGCACCGGGGCTTCAAACGCAATATCGGTAAAGAGCGCCGATTTGCCCTCGTGCAACATGCCGCTGTCGGTCCGGAACGGCGTGGCGGTAAGACCGATCACCTTCAGCGCCGGATTGATTGCGCTGAGCGCATCAAGGAAGCGCCGGTACGTGGTGCTGGAATTGCCCGGGATCAGATGGGCCTCGTCGATCAGCACCAGATCGGTGTGGCCGATTTCCCGCGCCCGGCGGTGGATCGACTGGATGCCAGCAAACAAGACGCGCGCTTGCGCCTCCCGCTTGCCAAGCCCTGCCGAATAGATGCCTGCGGGTGCCTCGGGCCAGAGCCCGATCATTTCGGCGTGGTTCTGCGCGATCAACTCGCGCACATGGGTCACGATCAGGATGCGCTGATCGGGCCAGGCTTTCAGCACGCCCTCGATGAAGGCGGCCATGACGAGCGACTTGCCTCCAGCGGTCGGGATGATCACCAGAGGGTTGCCTTTGTTGTTCTGGAAATAGCCGTAGATCGACGCGATCGCGGCCTGTTGATAGGGGCGCAGGGTCAGCATGGTGCAGCCTCCGTGGTACGGGCATCGTTTGACCAAGTGGAGCCATCGGCCATGCGGTAGGTGACAATGTCGTCGCCCGCATTGATGACCTCGCCCGGGACGAGATTGGGGATGAAGAGATGACGGTGGCAGGCTGCGCGCTGTTCGAGCGCTGTCAGCATCCGGTCGTGGCGAGCGCAGTGCCATCCACCTTCGATCGGCGTGGAGTGCAGGCAGGATCGGCAGGTCTCGGCGGCCGCACCACCCTCGTGGCAAGCAGCGTGGTGATCGCAGAACCGGCATTCAAACCAGGCCGGGTCCTCACTGATCCGCGGGGGCGGATGCTGGGCGAAGATGACCCGACCGGCCTTTTCGAGCAGACGTTCGGCAGTGGCGCTGTCGGCCTCGATCCGCTCGATATGCAGCGCGTCGGTATTCTTGCAGACAGCCATGTAGAGCGCGCGGGTGATACCGGTCAGATGCATGTAGATCTGCATCTGCGCGGCATGCTGGGGTTTCGCCAGCACCACGCCCTTGGCGGTCAGTTCGGTGAAGCTCTTAACCCCATGGGTCTTGAACTCCAGCACATGCCAGGTTTTTGGGGCCTCGAGCAGGCCGAGTGCGACCCCGTCGAGCGAGCCACCGAAATGACCGCCATGGGCCTCGACGCGGATTTGCCGCCCTGTCTCCGGATCGACCTCCAGCACGGTCGCGCCAGTGGCGCGCAGGTTGCGGACCATACGGTCCTCTTCCATCTGCCCGGTCTCAAACAAGCGCAAGAGACGGCCGGAAAAGCGTGACGGTGTGACCCAGCGGAAATCATACCAAAGCGCACGTGCGCAGGATTTACCGATGATCGATGCGCCAAGATGATCGCGAAACCCGTCGCCCTGGCGGGCCTCATAATCAGCATAGATCGCCGTCAGCGTGGGCGTGGGTGGTGCGGGAAGATCAGCCATTACAAGCCCTCCCGTTCACTGCGGGCTTGGGCCTCGGACAGAATGCCGTTCCAGGTCTCGGGGTCATAGCGGTCACGCAGCACGCCGATCAGGGCGTCTTTCAGCTTTTCACGACGACGACGGCCGGTGCCTTGGGCCAGCAATTCAGCCCGTTCACGGCATAGGTGGCGTAGCGCGGTGCGGGCTCGGTGAAACCAGTCGGGATCGATGGGCTTGTGGCCGCGCTGGCGTGCCAGATCGGCGGTTGCGATCTGCGTGCGGATTTTGGCGATATCGTCGTCGAGGTCGATCAGCCGGCGCTGGTCATCAGGCAAGCCGGGGCTGATCACAGCCACAGGGGCTGTGTTTTTCAGGTCAGTCATGGGAATATCCTCAGATGGGTTTGGGCGCTGCCCCGTCGGTCAGGGAAGCGGAGCAGCGCGGTTGATCAGCCCTTCTTGTTCCAGGGCGCAGAGGCCATCTTGGGCGGGGCAGAAGCGGCCTGCGTTGAGGGCGGTGCCGCGGGGTTTGCAGCAGGCTTTGCGACAGCAGCCGGAGCGCTCCCACCTTCAGGCGGCAGATAGGCGATGGCGTTGCTCTCGCCGTAGCCGTTCTTCGGCGGCTTGATCTTCACCTGAATCGTCATCGGAATCAGATGCAACTCCTCGCTGTCGCTGACATGCATCCTGCCCGTCGCGTGGCAGATGGCAGACAGCGTGCGCTGCGCGATCTCGACCGTGGTCGGGTTCGGGTTCACCAGGTTCAACTGGTCGAAGATCTTCCGCCCCTTGTATGTACCGTCGAGAATGTCGAGCATCAGCCAGAGAAACTGACCCATGCCGTTGCGGGTGACACGCATCTCGCTCTCAACAATCTGGGCGTGGTATTTTCCGGCGGGCAGCAGCTCGTAGGGTGTGGTGGGTTCAACGTTGGTTGCGTCAAATGACGTATCAAAACGTGCCATGGTCGTGTCCTTTCAGGTGTATCATTGAGATTGGGGCATGGCCGCCATGAACTCGGCCCAGCTGAGCTCGAGCGTGTCCGGCAGGCCGTAACGGTTCTTGGCGAGGAAGGCGGGGCGTTCTTCGGTGTGCATCACACGCGCACCGGACCCGAGCGCCCGGGTCACCTTTTTGTTGAAGCCGACATCGGATTTGGCGACCGAGATCCGATAGTTCGCGAAGAGCACCACATCGGAATGCTCCTGCAGCAGCGCCGAGGCGCGGGCCTGCAGCTTGATCACGTAGCGGTCGTAGGGCTCGTGCTCGGGGCTATCGAACCGCTTGATATCGGTATGGGCAATCTGGATGACCGCCATGCCCTTGCGATCGCGCAGCGTGTTCAGCTTATCGAGGTATTCGCGCCAGACGATCAGTGCTTCAGCGTAGCCTTTGCCAAAGCCAGGCGTTTCGATCGACTGCCAGCCATTGCGTTTGCACGCTTCCGCCCAGATCAGCGGTTCCAGCCAGTCGACGCTGTCAATCACGACTGTGCCATAGTCGTGATCCTCGTCCAGCAAGGCATCCAGCGCTTCCGCCACTTCGACATAGCTGGTCGCAAGGGGGAAATGCGGGACCTGCAGCTTGCCAAGCCCGTCTTCGGTCATGATGAACACAGGCCGGTCAGCCTCCGCCGCGAAGGTGGATTTGCCAACACCGGCAACGCCGTGCATCAGAATCCGTGGCGGCGTCAGCGCCGTGTTGCTGCGCAGGGATGCGAGAGAAATAGCCATCAGTTTGGGTCTCCATCAGAATTTATGTCGAAATCAGGCTGCAGTCTGCCTGCCGGCGTTGAGGTCACAGCCCCGTAGAGCGCATCGAGCCGGTCAGCCTCAGCGAGGTATGCCAATGCCTCGCCCCGCGTGGAGCGCCGCTTTTCTTCGAGCAGATCGAGATCGGCAGCCGGATCGCGGGAAATGGAAGGAAGCGTGTTCATTGCGCAGCCTCCTGGCCGCTGAGATGGGGCAAATCGTTCTGGGTCAGGATGGCAGTGAGACAGTCGCCAAAGCGCCAGGTCGGGTTATCCACCCAAAACTGATCAGCCTGACGCAATGCTTCGCGCCATTCGCGCAAAGCCGCACTGTCATTGGCAATTTGGCGGTGCCGGATCTCGATGGCTCGGGCAAATTCGGTGCGCGTCAATTGGCGGGTCGACACCAGCGTCGTACCTTCAAGATCCATGGCAACGGCCGCTGGCAATGAAAACGGCAGTTCCGCCTGATCCGGCGCAGCGGCTTGCTCTGCTTTGAGCTTCAGGCGGCGTGCCCTTGTGTCGATACGGGTGACAACACCATCGATCCCGGCAAGATACTGCCCGTCCGCATCGATATCATCCCAACGCTTGACAGCAGCCTGGCGCTTATTGACCGCATGGCCAGCCATCACGTCACCGATAATCTCGGCGACAACATCATTCAGTCGCATATGTCCCATTCTGGACCTCCTGTTCGTAAAGGGTGCTGAAGTCATTGAGCCAAGCCGCCGCGCGCCGGATCGGCGCGGTGTCAACGGCATGACGAGAAGCGGGCGGTACGCGGCGTACTGCCTCCGCAGGGTTCGGTTGTTCATCGATGCGCTCGATGATCTCTTCGATCCGACCGCAGATCGCACGATCCTCTTGCGTTCCGAACACCGCGGTCTGGCGTGCCCGTTCCTCCGGCGTAAGCGGCGGCGGGCGATCTTCTTCAAGGCGCTGGACGCTGTCCTGCACCCGCTGCAGCCGGTCAATCGAGCGTTGCAGCCGATCCTCTGCCGCGCGGCGGACCGAAGACCGCGTGGGTTCTTCACCACGTTCGAGTTTATCGTCGAGCGTGCGGCGCACGATGCCGGGATCGGCAGCTTCGGCATCGCGCAACTGGCGGGCCTCATGGATCTCGCGCCGCTTCAGACCCAAGGCGGCAGCGCTTGGGACAACTTCGTTCACATCGCGAACGAGGTCAGTCCTCGCGCCTTGTTGGCCGACATCGCCGCGCGCTTGTGCGGCATCGTATTCGTCCGCCAGACGGCGCTTGGCAGCAGCCTCGATTTCCAGCGCATCAGCCTGCGCGCGATGTGCCGCTGCGATAAGATCGTCATGCGCGGCTTTGGCCCTGCCTAACCGGGCTGCGCGTTTCGCGGTGTCGTATGCAAGACCTGCAAATTCCCGCGCTTCGAGCACTTCCGCAGCATTCCTCGCTCCAGCCAACATACTGGTTGCACGATCAATCATGCCAGATAGGCTCAGATTGTTTTCGGGAATGGGAAGCAGTGCCGTCATGCTACACCCCCGTTCGGTTCAAACCGAAACTTTGGCTTGCCGGTCCGGACCGTGCGCGCAGGCTCAAAGCCCTTGCGCCAGGATTCCGGCAGCGCCGTGTATTTACGCTCGGATACCGTCAGCTTGGTGTCGATGAACTCCGCCGGGTCTTCGCCAGACGAGGCGATGTTTTCAGCGATCTGGGCGAGCTTCGCCTGATCCCAATCGATCCGTTTCGCCAGATCAGTGATTACGGTGACGCCGTCATCTTCAAAGCGGACCGTGCCCGTGTCCTTGCACGCCTCAGCGCGGCATTCGGCAGCACGGTCAGCGTATTTCAGGGAGATGGCACCATCGAGCCAATCCGCGACTGTCTTGGCCTGGGTGAGCTGCTGATCGGCCGCATCCTTCAGCATTGCCAGCTGGTCCGCAGGCAGTGCTGCGATCTGGCCAACCGGCATACGGTGGATATCGGCCAGTGTGATATGGTTGGAAATTGTCATGTTGTTCCCCCTTACGCCGACATTGGACGGTGGGGCTCGTGGTCAGCGCCACGGATCTGCTCGGCCTCAAAGCCTTCGACATCTTCGAGCCGGTAGATGACCCGGCCGCCGAGTTTGATGAATTTCGGGCCTTCGCCCGTGTACCGCCACCGCTCCAGTGTGCGGTGCGAGATGTTCCAGCGAGCCGCCAACTCGATCTGGGAAAGGTGTCTTAGCGCCATGTGAACCTCCTTGGGGTTTTTGCGAACACTTGCGGGATCAACATGGCGGAGGGGGTGGGAGGCACCGTGGAGGCAGGCGGGAGGCAAGCTGGGAGGCGATGAAAATAGCTGGCTAAGAATGAAAAAAGCCGCCCCGAAGGACGACCTTTTGCTGAAATAATTTGAGGGTGGTGGATTAGGGGTCGATCCAGCAGTTTCCATCGTCAACCTTGATGAACCGCCATTTTTCGGCGCTGCGACCAAAAGCTTTCTTCAACGTGTTCACCTGGCCGCCATAACCCGCCTCTTCCAGAACTGTCGCCAAGCGCAGCACCTGTGATTTCGACCAGTAGGCTTCAAATAGAAACTGCAGAAAGCGGCGCTGTTTGTCCCCACCGAATGTCAGGGTTTCGTCCCGATGCCAGACGATCCCGCAATCGTCCGAGTGGTCGATGGGAAACCGCCGCTGCGCTTGTCCGGGGAACACACGCATCCCAACGGCCTGCGGCGAGATCGCCAGCTTGCCAGGTGCGCTGGCCACATCGGCAATGCTGATGACGATGTTACGCTTGTTCGCCGTCATTGGGATGCGATCACCCGGGGTCGATGTCAAAATCACACGCACCTCCTCAGGCGGCCTGCGCTCAAAGAGGGCACTGGCCTTTTCCCACACAGCAGGATCAGACAGACGTCGCGTGAAACAGACTGGCACCGGCGATTTCGCGCCCTTGAGCCGAATGGTGCCGATGTCCCATGCGACACCGTCAATCAACGGAGTCGGACGCGATGGGCCAGCACGCTCAAAACCGACCAGCATCTTGGCGAAGAGCAGTTGGTAATCAATCGCCAAGGCCGCGATTTCGTCAGCATCCACACAGATCCAACGCCCGACACTGTTAAGATAGCCGTACTGTCTGCGCTCAGGACACCACTCCGCCGGGATGGGCTCGTCCTCGAAGTTGTCCATCGCAGTGACGACCGGGATAATCCCGGACGCCACAAGCAGCTTGGCCGCGAGCAACTGATCCGTTGCTCGAGGCGCTATCTGCCGCAATGTCGCCCCTTGCACCTTGGCTGCACGGGTTTCCATCACCTGCAACAACAGGTCTACTGCCCGCTTACTCAATGAGGTCTCCGATATCTGCAGTGTCGGTCAGGATGCCCCAACGGCGCAGATACTTTTCGCCGATCAGACGCTCATGCGGGGTCATGTCCTTCAGGCTACAGCCATGCGGCATTGTGACGGTAAGCGTCAGGGATTTCCCCCGGCCGCCGCTTGCGCCCGGGTGGAACTTGATCGTGAACCGTGCGCGCGTGATGACCCATTCCGGCACTTCGGTCGCGACCGGCAGCACATGTCCGGTGCCGCCAATATCCAAGCCAATCCGCCGTTCGGCCATTTCCCAGATAGACCGATCGGCACCCGACATGGATTCCAGCGTGATGCGCTCGTTGCGCTCGCCAACTTCCATGAAGCGCAATTCCTTCACGGTGACGCCCATGATGCCGTCCTCGGGATCGGTCGCAAAGTCGAACGGCTTCAGAAGCATGCTGAGGTTGTATTCACGCAAAGGGATATGCTTTTCTTGGAAATTGATCCCAAGCAGATCGCGCGCCATGAAGGAGGTCAGGTCCTTCCGGTCCTCCAGCGTATTGGCCACCACTTCGATGACACCGGTCTCGGCCTCATAGGTCAGCGCCGCCTCAAAAACCGGCTTCACGATGCGGCGCGACAAAGTGCTGTTCGCATCGAAACCCAGCATGTCTTCCGGGCGACCCTCGCGATAGACGGCGACCTGAACAAGATCGCATTCCTGATCATCGAGGATGACCCGGTGGCGGTCGAAAACATCAACATGAACGTGCGGCGTCGCGAAACGGTCACGGATCGCCTTGGTAAAAGCCGCAACCGAAACTGCATCCCGGCGGACGGCGCGGCCTTTCTCCACTTCAAAGCCGTTCCACGACCGCCCCCGGCGCCGCTCATCGTTGTAACGGACCTCTTCTGCCTTACGGAACTGGTCCGGTTCATTGAGGAACACCCATAACGACCGGTTGTTTGCCCCCTCCAGCGTGTCGAACACTGTCCGGTCGATTACAACATTCTGCAGGGCATTCTGGCCGGGCTCGTCGGCCAGGGCGGCGACCTGACCAGCATTCATGACGACACGCTGTTTTTCGTCGTCGGTCATAGCGTCCACCGCCTTGATCAGCGGTTCGACAACCTCCGACTCAGGCTTGGTCCAATCGACCGGCGGAAGGGATGTGAACCCGGAACCGGTGAAATAGTCTTGCAGTCGGGTGACAGGGGTTTTGCGGAGGAAGGCGGCAATAGCAGTCATGGGAGCCCTTTCTTGGCCGTGTTGAGGAGGGAATCGGCGCAAATCGATACGCAGGCGTTCGGTCTATACCGAACAAGCCGCCATGTCTACTTGCACACTACCATTTTGTTCGGCATACCGAACAAACTTCCCGCAACCAAGGAAAACAAGGATGATACGATGACCACGTCCCTCGGCGCGAAGATCAAACGCCACCGTCAGGAAAAGGGATACTCCCTAGATAAGCTCGCGGAACTGACCGATTCAAGCAAGAGCTATATCTGGGAGTTGGAAAACCGCGACGCGCGAAAGCCGTCCGGCGAAAAGCTGACCCGCATTGCGCAGGCCCTCGAGGTCACCACTGATTATCTGCTGGACGAAAGCGAGGAGCCCGGCGACGCCGTGCTCAAGGAGGCTTTCTTCCGCAAATTCAGCAAGCTCGACCTAGACGACCAAGCAAAGATCAACCAGATGATCGATATGTGGGGAAAAAAGCATTGAGCCTGCCGACAACTCCAAAGGCTTGGGCAATCCATCTAACCAAGCTTGTTTGCACGGTTCAGCAAGCTCATGGGCTGCCACGGTTTCCAATCGACGTAGAGGCTATTGCGCGGGACTACTCGCGGCAGGTCTTCCCCAACACACCAATCACCATGGTCGGCGGGCTGGACCTTTCTAGGGGCGTTGAAGGCATGCTGATGCCGCATCCCGACGGATCAGGTGAATGGGGCATCATCTACAATGAGACCGTTCGGTCCACCGGGCGGCGCAACTTCACGCTCGCCCATGAGCTGGGCCATTACCTACTGCACCGGCACGCCAATCCTGAAGGAATCGAATGCACCAACCGCAACATGGCTGATTGGGATGAGGCGCGAAACAAGATCGAAGGCGAGGCCAATACCTTTGCTTCCTACCTGCTGATGCCGCTTGATGATTTCCGCGCCCAGATCAAGGGACGGGTCATTGATTTGGACGTGATGACCGAGTTGGCAGACCGTTATGCCGTGTCGCTGACCGCGGCGATCCTGAAATGGATGACCATTACCGACAAGCGCGCCATGATCGTGGTCGCCAAGGAGGGTTTCATCGACTGGGCGTGGTCCAGCGAGCCGTTGTTGAAATCCGGCGTCTTTTACCGGGCACGGCAGAACGTGACCGAGCTGCCGCCCGAGTCCCTTGCGGCACAAGAGGTAGATTGGGAGACCGGGCGTCATGGCCACCAGCACCCGGCGGGCGTTTGGGCGGGGTCCGAGCCGGTCCGCGAAATGACCGTGTTCTCGCCCGGCAACGAGATGTCGATATCCCTCTTGCTCTATCCTGACCGGGCCCCGTCACGTTGGGAGATGGCTGAGCTCGAGGAAGAGCCCACCCTCGATACCTTCGATAAATTCATGGGTGGTAGCGCAAGGTGATTCGCGGCACGAACCACATGCGGTGGATGTTCGTGCACCGGACAGCGTGCGCAGAAATACCCGGCGCTTCTCACAAGCCGAGCCTGTCCGCAAATTATTGAAAGGCTTGTGTTTTCCTGATTTCGCGATACCTTTTGGACATCACCCCAATCGCGAAAAGTCCCCATGTCACACCAATTTGAAAGCCCGATTTCAGGGCCCAATCCCCTATGCCCAGAGCGCATGTCAGCAGATGCGCGCCTCGCCGAGATCGGTCGCATCCTGGCGGCTGGCGTCGTTCGCCTGAAGGCCGCGCAGTCCAGCAATTTATCTGACGAGTGCGGAGACAGTTTCGTGGACTTCCCGTCCCGAAAGAGCGGTGGTCGTCGTACAAAACGTATCCGCATTGGAGGAATTGATGAAGCATCACAATAAGATAACCGCCGCGAAGCCAGGCACAGACCCAAACCTGGACCAGACGGTTCTGTCACGCCTGGCCGCCCTGAAGGCGATGTCGGTCAAGGACCTGAAGGCTGAATGGGAAAAGCTGATCGGCTCCTCGGCCCCGAACAACAGCCGCGCTTTTCTCGAGCTTCGGATCGCGTATCGGCTGCAGGAACTGACCTATGGCGGCCCCGACCGGGAAACGCGTCGTATGCTGGATCTGCTGGCTGACGAGGTCGAGGGTCATGCGCGGCGAAAGCATCAGATTGCCGATCCCCGCAATCCTGTGGCCGGTACGAAACTCCTCCGCGAATGGGACGGCGTCGAGCACACCGTGATCGTGCTGAAGGACGGTTTCGACTGGCAGGGTCAGAAGTTTAAATCGCTCTCTGCCGTCGCCCGTGAAATCACTGGCACCCGCTGGAACGGATATCGGTTCTTTGGGCTGCGTGAGCGCAAGCGGGAGGAAACATGATGCAGATCGACACACGCCCGAACCGCCGCCTGCGCTGCGCCATCTACACCCGCAAGTCGAGTGAGGAAGGGCTCGACATGGAATTCAACAGCCTCGACGCCCAGCGTGAGGCCTGCGAAGCTTATATCGCCAGCCAGAAATCCGAGGGCTGGGTTGCTACGCGCGACCGCTATGACGATGGTGGATTTTCTGGTGGCACCCTCGAGCGCCCGGGGCTCAAGCAATTGCTGGCCGACATCGACGATGGCCTGATTGACGTCGTCGTGGTTTACAAGATCGACCGCCTGTCGCGCTCATTGATGGATTTCTCCAAGCTGGTCGAGGTCTTTGACCGCAACGGCGTGACCTTCGTCTCGGTCACGCAGTCGTTCAACACGACCACGTCTATGGGGCGGCTGACGCTGAACATCCTGCTGTCCTTCGCCCAATTCGAGCGCGAGGTCATCGGCGAACGCATCCGCGATAAGGTGGCGGCATCTCGCAAGCGCGGCATCTGGATGGGCGGCTATGTTCCGCTGGGTTATGATGTGCAGGATCGTAAGTTGATGGTGAACGATGCCGAAGCCGCATCGGTCCGGCGCATCTTCGAGCGGTTTGTCGAACTCGGGTCCGCCACGGTTCTGGCGCGCGAACTCCGCTGCGACGGGTTCCGCAACAAGCAGGGAACGCTGATCGACAAGGGCTACCTCTATCGGCTTCTGAACAACCGCGTCTATCGCGGTGAGGCCGTCCACAAGGGCAAGGCTTATCCGGGCGAGCACGACGCGATCATCGACGATGACCTCTGGGATCGGGCGCACGCTATCCTCAAGGAAAGCCCCCGCAAACGCGCCAACAACAGTCGCGCGCAGACGCCAGCACTCTTGAAGGGGCTGATCTTCAGCGAAAATGGTGCCGCTATGACGCCGACCAGCACGAAAAAGGGCGCAAAGCTTTACCGCTACTATGTGTCCATGGACGTGATCCGTAACCGTGAAACCGGCGAGGAAACCGCGCCAATGCGGCTCGCCGCCGGTATGGTCGAGGACGCGGTCGTGACCGAGGTTCGGCGCATCCTGCAAACGCCAGAGGTCGTCACGCAGGTGTTGGCCGCCCTGAAACGTGACGGCGGGGGCGCATCCGAGGCGGATGCCATCGCTGCCCTGCACGCGTTCGATGCCCTCTGGTCGCAACTCTTCCCGGCCGAACAGGCCCGCATCATCCAGCTGTTGGTGCGGCGCGTCACCGTCACCGCCGCAGGGCTCGAGGTCGATATTCGCCGAGAGGGAGTTGCGGGCGTCGTCCGAGACATGGTTGCGCCGCGCAGGCTGGAGGCGGCGGAATGACCAAGCCGGACGATACGATCCGCGTGCTGATTCCGCTGAACGTTCGCAAGAAGAACGGGCGGCCGAAGATAATGCCACCTGCCGACTATCGGCCCAGCGAAGATCAGACCCAAGATCCGCACATCCTGCGCGCCCTTGGCCGCGCATGGGGCTGGCGGCGGCGCATGGAGGCAGGTGAGTTTGCTACGATCCAGGAACTGGCCGAAGCTGTTGGTTTGGCGGAACGACATGTCAGCCGTCAGCTGCGGCTGGCTTATCTCGCGCCGGAGTTGCTGAAGCGCCTGACGTGCGGGCGCGAGGCGTCGGCGGTCAGCCTGTATGATCTTTGCTTTCTGGGGGGGGAGGCTTGGGGGGAGCAGGAGACAGGCGTGTTCGATTGACGGCTGCCTTTAATCCTTCAACGAAGCAGGCGCCACGCCTGATTCACATGGAGCGGACGTTCATGCCTCCTGCAGCTAATGGCTCTTAAGAGTCCGTTTTACCGGATGCTGCGTCTCTTGCCTGAATTTACGCTATCACAAGAGAGCCAAGAATCTTCAACAAGTACTCAGATTTTGAATGGGGTTATTGGCGGCTTAACAGCGTGCACGCGCAGTTCCGCATGGATGTCATCCGTCGTCTCAAGTATTCGATTCGGCCCTGCGAGGCATGCCTTATCCAATTTCCTGCCAAACTGCTCTTGTTCGAAGGCGGCATGCCTACCGAAGCAATCATCCCCAGAGTCATCGCCGACCGACTGCAACCCAATGAGTCGGGGTGTCAACACGTCGAATTGAAATATTTTCATCAGACAGGTTCGGACGTGTATTTTCTTTTACTAATTCTAACACGGGGTATCCCAGCAACTTAGCGATGACCTCCAATCTTGTCCAACGCTCAAAGAACGGCACGTTGTTTGATTTAAAATGTTGTGCCAGAAAAGGAGGGGCTTCTGTGTCGCGGCTTTCTACGTCGAGGGCATAGGTTGCGGTGTCATGAGCGGCGGGCACAAAGACAAAACGCAGGCCGTGAACGTCATAACTAGCCGGCCCACGGGCGTCGTTACTAGTGATAACAACACCTCCGAAAACCCGCGCAATAATTGGATCAGCTGGTGATGCCACCATCAACAAAGACCACCTGACCTTGCATGTTCGTGGCACCTGAAATGACCAGATCAACCACTTTAAAGATGTTTTCATCATTAGATAGCTTGCCAGACGGCGTGCGGCGTTTAATCGTGTCCAACTGCTCGGGCCGTAGCACAGACGACATCTCGCTCTCGAAGAAACCAGGTGCCACGCAGTTCACAAAGATACCCGCTTCACCAACTTCGCGTGCCAAAGCGCGCATCATTGCATCCAGATACCCTTTGGAACCCGCATAGACCGACAGGCCCGCATAGCCACGTGAGCCACAGATCGAGGAGATATTGCAGATGTTGCCGCTGCCCTGCAGCAGCATGCGCTTGATCGCAATACGGGTCAGCAATGTGGGGCCAACAATGTTGATGTTCACGATCTGCTGGATCGTTTCAGGATCAGTGTGCATCAGCAACTGATCCTGACCGATGGCTGCGTTGTTCACAACACTGTCCAACTGGCCGCCAAACTTGTCACAAACTGCAGTCACAAAGGCTGCCACGCCGTTCACATCGACTGCGTCCAGCTGCGCAAAGTAAAAGCTGTCACCGTATTTTTCGCTCAGAACATCCATCTCTTTGGTGTGTGAACGCGCAAAGGTTGCTACTTTATTGTCCGCTTCCAAAAGCCGTGTAACCATATACAAGCCGAGCCCCCGGGAGCCACCACTGACGATGATTGATTGTCCGGTCGTGTGCATTTTTTTATTCCTTATTAATTTCAAGCTCGTGAAATCCGTGCGGCAAACTCAACTTTTTAAACTGGCTTTCATCGGAATATCACTGAGGAAATTCCACATGCGCGGTATGGCGAATTCAGCCAGACCAGCCTCGCAATGGGCCGTCAGCATCAGCTCGGCTGCCATCTCGTCCATCTGTTTGCGCAGCACGATGCTGGCCACGGGCAGTGCGCCCATCAATGGCGCCTTGCGTGCAACAACCCGCGCCCAGAGAACATCTTCATGCGTCATCAAGTGGGCCTCGATATCTTGCGGGAACGCTTTTTGGCCACCGACATTGATCATCGTGTTACCGGCACGGCCTAGAAAATAAATGCGGTCGCCACGTTGCTCGACAAAATCCTGCGTGTCGACCCAGCCCTCTGCATCCATGCGGTTGGTGTAAGGAGAGCGGATATACAAACGCCCTTCTTCCATCTTTATACCAATTAAACCGTCCGTGCGCTCCAGCAAGTCGGCCCTAAAACCCGCTTTGCCATCACTAACCACAATGGCCGCCCCCGCCTCGGAGGACGCATAGATATGACGGATGCGCGCCTTCGGATACAATGCCGCCAGTCGATCAAGAATTCCCTGATCTACGATCTCGCCCCCCATGGAAATGCTGCGCAATTGCGTCCGCGTCAATATATCCTCGTCAATCGACATCAACGCATGTCGCCAGAATGTCGGCGTCGAAGAAATCGCAGTGACCACACCACGTGTCAAGGAATCCTCAAAGCTGGCAGCCAGATCGCTGAAATCTCCGGGTATCAGGCCCTGACCCTCCCTGAACAGCCCTAGCGCCACCATCTGATACCACGCATACGACCCGATCTGGTAGGGCATGAACCATGTGTTCTCAGGCAGAGATTTTACCCGGTCAAAGGTATTTAGCGTAGCGGCCGTGTGCTCAATTAGCTTGAGCAAACCCGTGGTGCCAGAGGTCAGTACCGTCACCCGGCCCCGTTTAATCTCACCCGCAGCAACCACACCACC
>Ga0307957_1000654_pt1 | contig 19582 bp, 17 predicted proteins | sample OrgLakmetagen490_FD_201830 | JGI IMG/M metagenome (GOLD analysis project Ga0307957, IMG submission 201830) | Saline water microbial communities from Organic Lake, Antarctica - #490 | ecosystem: Environmental > Aquatic > Non-marine Saline and Alkaline > Saline | place: Antarctica: Organic Lake... | reverse complement strand
CCTGTTGCTGTACTATAAGTTGGAGTTACCAATAAATAGTCTGTGTATAAATCTAAAAGGTTATTAACATTCATAAGCGAAATTTAATACTTTTGTGCGTAACATCAGTTAATTATATAAAATCATATAATCCAAACGCAAATCTTGAAAGAAACAAAACAATTGGTTCAATAAATTTTTCAGTTAAGTTATATGCAATTTCAAAACAAACAGAAATGAAGCTAGAAATAAAAGGGTTATTAGACAAAGTCACTTATGCAAGAAACAATTCCTTACATAGGTCTCCAGAAGAAAAGGAAAGCTTGGCTGATATAAAACCCTTATTTAAAGCGGCTATAAAAAAAGGAAGGTTTGAAAAAACAGAAAATGATAAAAAAATCATCAAAGAGTACTATTATTTAAAATTTTTAGAGGGTAGAGATTATAATATTGTCACTTTTTCTATTGTAGAGTTAAGGAATATAATTGTCTCTAATTTAAATAAAGTTTATACTAATAACGATTAACTGTTTAGGTAAAAATAACTTATGTGTAAATATTTAAAGTTGTGAGAAAAATACTGGGCCATTTCCAAGATATAAAGACGATAAACTAATTGCATCAGAAATGTCTTATACCTTTTATAAATTAATAAAAGCGTGTTTATTCTAAAAGGATATGCAGAAAACGATAAGACAACATTTCTAAAAAATACATATTTTTATTTGGAGAGAAAAATTAATTACAAAACTATAAAAGTTGGAGGTGACATGAAAGAATTTAAAAAATTGATATGGTTAGTATAACCACAAACGGTAAACCTATGTTGAAGTTTTTGGAGTTATCAACTCTTTTTGACGTAAGATGCATAACCCTTAAAATGATTCATAATTGAATATAATGATAGTTTAGATAAAAGGGATGAAGTTGTTTTTTAAATTTATATAGCACAACACGTTGCTAGTTACTATTCTAATATTTTAATCTATTACAAAAAATGATACAAAAATGAAGAGACCTTTTAATATATTCCCAAGTCTTGGATACAAAAACAGTCAATTCCAGATTTTTTCTAAAAAAGACAATATCAAAATTGAGTTATTTCACAAAGGAGAGCTCGAAAAAGAGTTTGTTACATCAAAGTCAAGTATTAGAATTATACAAAAGCTTGACAAGACAGGGGTCTACATTGCTAAATGTAATTATCAGGGTGAAATATTTGAACAAGAAATAAAAATACAAGATGCATTTCGTCTTGGTTCTAGTTTATACAAAAAAGCATTTGTTTTTGATGACTCCAAATACTCTTTTTTTCTTATGAAAGACAGGCTTTTACTTTACAATGAAGAAAAGAATATACTGCTCACCGAAAATCATTATAGTCCAACAGAAATTTATCAAATTGACAAATCCAATTTCTTGTTTTTAACTGAATTAGGAACAAAAGCTAGTGGAATTACTAATCTTGGTATTTACAATACTAATTCATTTTCGATTACAGGAGAACTAGTCAGTGATTATCAAACTATTGAAATTTGCACAAAAGCAAACAGAGCGTGGTTATACAAAAAATCAAACAAAAGCATACACTGTTTTGAGTTAGTAACCAAATTAGAAGGTAGCTTTGTGGAGTTAAGGAAATTTGAAAATGCTGAAAACTATAGTTATGATTCGGCACGTGGAAGAATTTTAATCAACCAAGATGAAAGATTTATTTTTACTGAAACTAAGGATATAAATAAATTAATTGAAATTCCAAAGACACCCAACAATGCTATTGATAAAGATGGTAATAATTTAATTATCAACGAAAAACATTTATCTGTTATAAACGAGCTTGATAATTTTGAGTTGAGAGTAGATTTTTCTGACAAATTAAATTTAGTAGATTCTGAATATTTATATCTTGGCTCCGAACTTAAAAGAAACAATCAATTTACTGATTTAAATGATGAGGTAAATAAAATTAAATATGATATAGTTGGATCATTACCAGAAAATGAAAAATATTTCAAATACGAACTTCCTGAAAATAAAAAAGAAGAAGATATAATTGAGCACCATATATTCCCTACCATTGACGGGCTGTTGGTCACAAAGAAGGAAGGTGTAAGAATATTTACAGGCATAACTCTTAAAAAAAGAGATGGTGAATGGCATGCAACTCCAAGAGTGTCAGAAAAGAATATTTTTTCTGTAATATATATTGATGACAAAATTTCACAAGTAAAAGTAGATCCATCAAGGTCATTTCAAATTATTGATTACAGTAATCATTGTTTAATTGCGAAAGCTGATAGTAAAAATTATGTCTTTAGGGGAAAGAATGCAATAGAATTTCCACCACAATGCTCTTTTAAGTGTCATAAGGTTAATGATAATGATTACTTATTTGTGAAGGATAAAGAGTTATATTCTATTTTTGAGAATTCAAATTTTGAACATCCAGTTTTAGAGAAAGTTCATATCCTTAATGATGAATTAATAAAAAGTCATGAAGTTGTATGGTTCACAGGGAATGAAAAAATTTCTAAAGAGCACAATTATTTGAATGGATTAGACTTATCAAATAAATTCAAAATTCAACTTGATGAAAAAAGGGCGCAAGATTCGTTATTCAAAGATGCGTCAGAATATAAGTTTAATGAAGGATATATACTTAGCTCAAATAATATTATCATAAACGCGAAAAACGCTAATATTAAAGATTCTTTTTTAGGGAGTATAGAATCTCACAGTAAAGATTTAGGTAAAATAGTTACTCAAAGGCTTAATCACATTTACTTATCAATATTCAACACAACATTAAAAAAATACGAAGAAAGAGAAATCAAGCTTGATAGCAACAAGTATATGGAATCTTACCTCTCTCCTAATGGTCAGTTTCTCGTTCTTAAAGATAGGTCTAACGAATATTTATGGTACGATATCGAAAAAAATGAAATAGATCGATTTTTTTCAGGTAATTTTTTATCCTTTGGCAAAGAAGGAAGTTTAATTATTGAAGAAGACGGGACAAGGAATATAAAGATTTTTGACCCATTAACCTTTTCGGATATTACACCACCAAATTATCATCATTATAGATTTTTAAGTCCTGATGGCACTTTGTATTCACAACTAGCTCTAAAAACAAGGTATTTAAATAAATTAAATGGCAATAAAATAAACATAGGTGAAGTATCTAAATTAAAAAGAGACTTGGATAGTCCTAGTATTCCTTGGCTAGCGAATAGTGATACAAATCAACAGTACGAAAGAGAAAAAGAAAGAGTTGATAATAACAGGCGAATATTTTTTGAAGAAAACAAAACTATTTTTGATGAAACCGAACTTGACGACCCATCCAAAATCACTTCACAAACGGTAGTTAAAGTTGAAAAATATACTGAAATAGGAATAGTTGGAACGAATATTATGACTGAAATACTCTTTCCTGAAGATTTGACTTATTATAATTATGCAGCATTCAGTTATGACAATAAGTATTTTGCATATGTAGGTAAACCATCTTCAAAGGGTCTAATACACTTATTTAAGCTTGATTATGATGAATCAAAAAATGAATTATTGGTTACAGATTCTTATTTAAGCAGATATCCTAGATTTGCTTCTTGGGTTTGTGGTATTTCAAAAACAGGTTATTTCGCAACATATGACAGTACCCCTGACACATACCTTTTAAAGATTGATGAAGAGCTTTTTAAGTCTAAAACAAATGAAATAGAATTGAGAAGTAATATATCAAAATCAAAATCAAACATATACAATCAGTACCAAAAATGGAATGAAATAAAAGGTAAGAACTTTCTTTGTTTCAGTCCTTCAGGAGAATATTTGGCTTTATCTGAACAAGGGTATGAGCCATTAACTTTAGGTGGCTATGGTCATCAAGAATCAGGTGCGGTACATATTGCAAATACAAAAACTGGTAAGTTGATTTGTTCGTTTAATGACCACGGTTCATATCTTATCAACCCAAAAATTAAGGATACTATATTTGTTTCGTTTTCAGAAGATGAAAAAAGGTTGATGTCTATGAGCAAAGATGGGGTTGTTATAGTTCGAGATTTGGATATAAAAGAACAGGTTTTAAACGAACAGAGAGAAGAAATCCCAGCTTTCAATATTGTAATTGATAACCTAGCTTAGATGAAGATGCTTATTTATTAAAATAATGAATTATTTACAAGTAAGAGCAGTCCGCTTTAAATGTGTGATTGATGATCTTACAATATATTTATAAAATTATGACAAATCATTCCTTCTACATAGATTCCAACGCAATTAAACTTGGAGACTGCGCTCAAAAAATAGGAGATTACAATTTGGCAATTTCTTCCTATTCGAAAGCATTAGATAGACTTAAAAAATATCAAGGAGACAAAATGTTGCCAATACAAATTGGTGCAGACCTTCAGAAAAAATTGAATTTACTTGAACGGAAAACCCAACGAGGAAAGCCTATTTTAAAATTTGATAGTTGGAAATTAACCAAAACATCCTTTGTAAAAGGGAGTAAATGTCACAAAAACCTTTACTTAGATAAGCACAAGAGAGGAGAAAGTACACCTTTTACCGATGAACAATTAAACTTGTTCAAAGAAGGACATATTTTTGAGGAAACGGTAAGGCAGAACGAATTTCCTGATGGGCTAGATATAAAAAACGAAGTGGGAAATTTTGCCTATTTTAATTCCTATACAAAATACATTTTATCCTTTTCCATCATTCCTATTTTATATGAGGCAAGCATAATTGAAGATGATGTTCTTGTGATGTGCGATATTCTGGTAAAAAGTGAAAATGGACTATATGACATTTATGAAATAAAATTAAATTCCAGTCTAAATCAAGCTATTCTTGACGATTTGGCAATTCAATACGCCATCTGTAAAAAAAGGTTTGGGAAGAACTTAAATTCATTTAGTGTTATACTTCGAAAAGAAAATACAAAGACTGAATACACTATTCAGAATGTCAAAAAAGAAATGGAATCTAAACTGATAGCAACTGAACAAAAAATACAAAAGTATAAGCAAATCTTAGATAATAAAGAACCAAATGTCCATATAGGCGACCATTGTTTTAATCCCTATAAATGTGAGTTTATAGCCTATTGTAAAAAGTTAGCATGATAAAATCCACTCTAAGAAAATCAAACTAATCACAATAAAAATAGTAATCGTACAAAAACAACAGACCTAAATAAGACAAAAACAATCTCATTTTTTGCTTATTTATACAAATAATAGCAAAATAAGCAAAATAATTTAGTCTATTTACCTATTTTTACATGAAATAGCGAAATAATGTTAGAAAAAATTTCTAAATCCCAAGTATTGGAACGGCTTCAATTTGAAAATTATTGGTGGCGTAATAATACCATTGAAGATGACTACAACAACATGCAACGCCGTTTGTATTTTGATATTTTTAAACCATTGGTTTTCGATAAAAGGCTAAGACGTGCCGTCGTGCTTATGGGTCCTCGCCGTGTTGGCAAGACGGTAATGCTGCACCACACTATACAGGAACTAATAGACGAAGGCGTTTCTGCACGGAAAATTATTTTTATTACGGTAGAAAACCCTATTTATACCAACATCTCATTACAAGAATTGTTCAATTATGCTTTAGAGGCTATTGGCAATCAAAATCCCGAAGATTGTTTTGTGTTTTTTGACGAGATTCAATACTTAAAGGATTGGGAAGTGCATCTAAAAACCTTGGTAGATAGTTACCGCAATACCAAGTTTGTGGTTTCGGGAAGTGCTGCTGCAGCTTTAAAGTTTAAAAGCAACGAAAGTGGAGCTGGTCGTTTTACAGATTTCTTGCTGCCGCCGCTCACTTTTTATGAGTATATTCATATCAACAATCTACAACATTTAATGCTGCCAAGCAACTTGCTTTGGAAAGATAAGTCGCAAGCATTTTATGATACAGTAGATTCACAATTACTGAATGAACATTTTGTAAAGTATATCAATTTTGGAGGTTATCCAGAAATTATTTTTTCACCTCAAATGCAGAAAAATCCGGGACGCTACATCAAACAAGATATTGTAGATAAGGTATTGTTGAGAGATTTACCAAGCTTGTATGGCATTAAAGATGTGGAAGAACTCAACAGACTATTTACAACCATTTGTTTCAATACAGCTCATGAGTTTAGCTATGATGATTTAAGTAGAACATCTGGGGTAAAAAAACACCTCATCAAAACCTATATTGAATATTTAGAATCTGCTTTTTTAGTTAAAAAAATCAGTAGAGTCAACCAAACTGGGAAAACTTTTCAAAGAGAAGTTAAGTTTAAACTTTATTTATCCAACCCTTCTTTGTATGCAGCTCTTTTCACACCAGTAAACATTACCAATGAGAAAAAAATGGGCGATTTAGTAGAAACTGCTATTTATGCACAATGGATGCACCGCGATTGGTTTCATCCGTATTATGCACATTGGGGCAAAGGAGAAGTTGATATGGTGGGTGTTGATGATGGAAGCTTAAAGCCAGTTTGGGCATTGGAAATTAAATGGAGTAACAGATACGTTGACAAGCCAAGTGAATTAGCTAGTCTTATTGATTTTTGTACAACAAACAAACTATCATCTGCCTTAGTGACGACCATTGATAAAAAAAAGCAACAATTTTATAAGGATATAACCTTACAGTATGTACCTTGTGCTACGTATGCTTATAATGTAGGTAAAAACACTCTAGATCAGAAAAAATAATTTTAATCAAGCAATAAATGATGTTTATAAAACAAGAGTTTCAAGAAAGTGAAAATTTATTCAATTGCTTGTTGCAGCGGGTTTTTAAGGATAAGTTAGTGAATTTAAAAGGAAATAATGAATCCATATAGCAATTACACATTTAGACAACTTATAGATGTAATTTCAGAAAGTAATTTTCTCGAAAATACAACTGTAACTGAAGTGTGTGAAATGGCTTATAGCAAAATAGTAACCGAGCGAGATTGCACCCTGCTTGTACGCACTTTGCGAAAAGACAAAGAATTCATAATAGCTCATAATTATCATGAAAAATTAAAAAGTAAATACCCTCACTCAGAGAGTCTGAAAAATGAGGCGCTATGGCTCAAATTTTCTAGTGTAGTATGCAGTAGCGATAACATTAATTATGAAGCCGATGCACTGTATATTTTGGACAATACAAGTCAAGAATCGCCAGGATTTAAACTTATCTTTGAAGTAACTACGCTCTTTACAATTTCAAGGTTAATCCAGGAAGCAAAATATGCACAGGCTTATACTTGGACAACAAAGCTTAATCCTAACAAGCTCAGTGATGAAGGAAGGAAAGGGAGTAAAGGTATTTATTATCCCTCTAATAAACAACAATATTATAGGTATAAAGCAAAGAGTCTTATTGGGAGAAATAAAGTTAGGTACTATATAAATTGGGTGTTTGAGTATCTAAAGTTTACAGAAGAAAAACGAAAGGATTTTGTTGCATACATTATCAAATCTTGTACATATATTAAATATGATGGTAGTACCTTTTTAAGTGATTTAGTGTTAAGCAATTATCTGTATCAACTTGATGTTGATTTAGTTTCAAACTCTTCTTATCTGGCAAATACGGTGAATCAGCCTGATGGCATATTATTAAGCGAACTTAGTCAATATTTGTTCTGTCCTGCAAGTTTTACTATAAATAAAAGCTATAATTTACCTCCTTATAAACCGATGGATTCATCTAGTAAATGGTTAGGTAATAAAGATGGTTTTTATGATCGCTATTTAAAATATCAGAAAATTCGAAATATTTCAGCCTGTTTTACTAACGATGCTTTAAGCAAATACGAACTAGAAGAAGCAGTAGACTTAGCGGATGAAGCTATTTCTGTTTTTGAAAATTTATTTAAAGGAAAAATTATAATAAATAATTATTTTGACACTGCACCTAGAACCTTCAGCAGTGAGGATAATACGTTGATAGGAGCGCCGGATTATTTAATTGAATTGCAAAATGGGAAACGAGTACTAATCGCAGAAAAATTTTCATCTAATAGTTCAGTTGGATCTACTAAAATTTATAATTCAGATATTATAGATATTGAAGCTTATTTGACCAAATTTAAAAATCTTAAAATAGATCATGCGTATTTTATAAATTGGATATGGTCAATTTATAGAGTGCCTACTGAAGGGGGCGAACAAAACACAAATATTAGTTACGTTCAAAAAGTAAAAATTCATTTAATTAATTTAGAGATGTCCAGAGCGTATTTAGTAGATAGTACATCTGAAAAAATAAATATTTTAAAATCTGGTGGTGAACTTACCTTTAATAATATAGGCTTTCCAAGTAAATGTTTAAGTTGTAGTGTTTATAATTATTGTGAACATAAAAGAGGAATAAATAAAACATTACATTACCCGCTAGTTAATTAAACTAATAAGTAATGCAGTAATTTTAATATATGAATTCAAATTTCCAATTTTTAAAAAAAGAGTTTGCCAAGATTTGCAAAAGTGCAATAAAAGCAGAGCAGTTTGTAATAACAGATTCGCGCACTTCATTAATTTATACCAGAATTGCTATAAAAGAAGCTTTAAATTGAATGTACCGTAGTGATAAAAATTTGGACCTTCCATTTAAGACTTCTTTACATAATTTATTGCTTCAAAAAAAGTTCAAAGAACAGTTTAATCATAAGTTGTACAATGAACTATTCATTATTAAAAGAGGAGATGATTTTGAAGACGATAATTAGTCGGTATGTTTATTTAATGAAAGAACTAATTAAAGAATTAAAAAAGAAACAAAACCATGCACATCCACTGCACACGTTCACCACATCTTTGTAACATCAAAAAATAAACCTATGCAACTTACAGCTAAATTAATTCAAGTACTTCCATTACAATCAGGCACCAGCAGAAATGGAGAATGGAAGAAACAAGACATCATTGTAGAAACCGATGGGCAGTATCCAAAAAGTATATGTATTTCTATTTGGGGAGATAAAATAAATGAAAGCCAGCTTCAAATCGGTAATCATTTAAAAATTGATTTTGATATAGAGAGTCGAGAGTACAACACGAAATGGTACACGGATTTGAAGGCTTGGCGAATTGAAGTAAGCGGTTCAGCAATTGCAGCAACGGATACCAAATTACCCCCAATTGAAAAATTTGACGACTTAAACAGCGATGATGATGAAGGCGATTTGCCTTTTTAACCTAATAAACAGAAAATATGGAATTTCCCTTTTTGTACGGAAAAGATAAATTGAATCATGAAATTGAGAGTGACCTAAAGTATTTTAGTCAGTTTACAAATGAAGGCATCCCTTTTCATAAGCTTGCTAAGTTCATGCAACTTAGGGTTAACCACTTTGCTTTTCTCAGCACGAATAAAGCCGACTTTCAAAAATTGATTTCAATAAAAAAAGATTCGATGCGTATTGAATCTGAAATATCATTACGCACCCTCGACAAGGATAGCGATTTTGTAACAGTATACAAACTGATACATTGTTTGTTTAAAATGCACGATTTAAAATACGAATGTGAATTTGCTGTAAAAGAATATCAAAATATTGACCAAAGCTCCAAAGAAGCTAGAGGAAAATGGTACAACGAATACCAAGAATTATGCAACGTAATTTTATATGATATTTTTTTTGAATTTCCAGATCCAGTAAATCCATATAGCTTTGAGGATAGGTTTATCCCTATACTAAAGACGGAAAACTACGACATAAAGGTTTCAAAAAAATACTTTAAACCACAAATCGAACTGCTTATCATTTTCCAAGAACTCTTTGATGAATTTTTTGATGATCCTTACTATGAATCTGAAGAAGAAAAGAAAGAAGCCTTATTAAAACAAGAAGAAGAATTAATACGCAATGAAGTAGAAAAAATAGAACTTCTTTTGGAGGATAAAAAATATGAAGAAGATGTAAACCCAAAACAACTAACTAAAGAAGAAAAAGAAAAGAAAATAGACTTTGCTTACAGTGTGTTTTTAGACAAACATAAAGCCTATTTCAATAGATTTATAAAAGGAGATTTTACCCTACTACACAATTGTTCAGCAATTGAATCTGCATTAGGTTTAAACCTGCTAAGTACGGCAGATGAACTAAAAAAAGCCTATCGTAATTGGTTAAAAATAGTCTATGATGCCACCCATCCAATTGATTTAGCATTCTATAGCATAAATTGGTTGCCTATACAAAAGGATGGCTTCGATTTTTTTATAGACTTAAATGCTACAAGCTGTCTTGTTTTATTTGAAATCAGTTATTTTGCTTTAGATGAAAAAAGCACTTGGTATAAAAACAACATCATCGATGGGTCTTTTCCGTTTTTAGAAAAAATTAAATATCCCAAATTTGATACAGAAGCATTTTTGAAAAAAGCTAAAATGCGTGCAAAGTATGTCAGATTACGATTAGCAGAAAAGCCTAATGACTCTCATTTTTCTGATTTATAATTTTTTGTAAGTTATAGGTAGTTTGTAAGTTTAGTTTTAAGCTCTTTCCCCAATTTCACTTAATTTCTTCAAATCTTAAATCATAAAATCTAAATTCTAACCTTCCATTTCGAGCTCTTAAATGCTTGACAAAAAGCGCGCAAAGTTAAAAAGCAAAGACCACAAAGATTAAAGTCTATTCTCTTTTTTCTCATTTCAAGCATTAAGAATTGAATATCTCACGTAAACCTACTTATGCCAGCTATCTGAAGGTCGGGTCGCTAAACCGCGAAGCAAAGCACGCAAAGTTGATATCTTTTTTCTCTTCTCTAAAATCTATATTCTGTTTCCCAATCTTCAATCAAAAATCATAAAATCTAAATTCTAACCTTCCATTTCGAGCTCTTAAATGTTTCACGCAAAGCGCACAAAGCTAAAAAGCAAAGGGCACAAAGGCAATAGTCTTTTTTCTTTTCTCTATGTTCTATTCTCTTTCCCCAATTCCACTTAATTTCTTCAAATCTTAAATGATAAAATCTGAATTCTCCAATTTTCAACAAAAACCAACCAGTACCTACTAGTTTGTTATTTCAAAATATTTTCTATATTTGTTGCATGAGTTTAGTTCAGGTAAACAAAAAATCTAGCGTTCCAAAATACCAGCAAATTGTTTCTTCAATAGAAGAAGCCATTCGTGTTGGGAGCTTAAAAAAAGGAGATAAACTACCCTCTTTAAATAGTATTAAAAATCAGCATGCGGTTTCTCGCGACACGGTTTTAACAGCATTTAATGCCTTGAAAAATCGGGGTATTATTACCTCTATCGTTGGTAAAGGTTATTATTTAACCAGCGAAGATGTGAACATTAATTATAAAATTTTTGTGTTGTTTGATGAATTAAATGCATTTAAAGAAGATTTATACAATTCCATCATCCATTATCTAGGAGAAGGAGTTCATGTAGATATTTACTTTCACCACTTCAATAAAAAAATCTTTTCCCAATTGATTAATGAAAATATTGGAGAATACAGTCATTATATAATTATGCCTGCTAATTTAGAACATACCACTGCGATAATTTCGCAATTACAAAAAGACAAGATTTTTATTTTGGACCAAATCCAACCTGAACATGAAGCTTTTCCTGCTGTTTATCAAGATTTTGAGAAGGATGTTTTGGAAGGACTTTTTCAATTGAAAAGTAAAATACTAGCTTATCAGAAATTTAATTTAGTGTATTCAGAAAAAAAACAACCCAAGGGAATTCGTGCTGGATTTATAAAATTTTGTAATCTTGTACACATTCCTTTTCAAATTTTAGAAGCTGTTGAAGTTGAAAATGTTCAAAAAAAAGAAGCTTATTTTGTATTGGAAGACAAATCACTAATTTTAATCATCAAAGGTATGAAAGCGAAAAACTTTGAATTTGTGAAAGATATTGGAATGATTTCCTACAATGATTCTTTGCTAAAAGAGGTCATTGAAGGTGGAATTACAACCATTTCTACCGATTTTAAATTGATGGGTAAACAACTGGCAGAAATGATTAAAAATAATGACCCAAAACGAATTGCAAACGCAAGCCAAGTTCAGCTAAGAAAATCAATTTAACGTGAATACGAAACATAACATCCAACCAAACGAAAAAGGCGAACTAAGCTTAGCAAGTCCAAATGATAAAATCAAAGCTGTTTTTTCATTAAACGAGGGCGGAAGACTAAAGTCTCTTTTTTACAAAAACCAACCTGTTATTCAGGATTTGGAAAACACTTCTTATGCAGAAGACTACGCTGCGGCAGTCTTGTTTCCATTTGCTAACCGAATTTGCGATGGCAATTATTCATTTCAAGATAGAAATTTTCAGCTAGAAAGCAATGAAAAAGATTCAACTAACGCAATACACGGTCTTATTTACAATAAAGCTTTTCAACTTACCAATACGCTTTTCGATAAAGAAGAAAACTCCATTAGTTTAAGTTATACTGAAAAAAATCCGCCTAAAGGATTTCCTTTTCAGTACAAAATAGTTTTAACGTATACGTTGAGAAATAATGGTTTTGACCTCAGTATTCGTGCTGAAAATAAAAGTTCATCAAGCTTTCCATTTACCATGGGTTGGCATCCTTATTTTGTAGCTAAAAATTCAGCAGACTGTGTGTTGGAATTTGATAGTTTGAAAAGTGTTTTATTCAATCAAGAACTCATTACCATTGGTTTGGCTCATAGTTTTGCTCCAAACCCCTTCCCTATTGACAAACCGCGTTTAGACGATTGTTTTGTGCTTCACGATAATAAAATCAGCTTCAAAACTCCAGCCTATCATATTGAAATAAACACCAGTAGATATTCTAAGTATTTACAATTGTATTTACCCCCAAATGAAGGCAGAATTGCAATCGAACCCATGACGGGGATTTCAGATAGTTTCAACAATTATAAAGGAGTAAAAATCTTGAATCCAAATGAATTATTTATAGAGAAATGGAATGTAAATTTTATAAACTAAACTAATCACAATACTATGCAGTTTTTAACTTTTGTCGGGTTTACGCTATTAGTGGCTGTTATCTCTTATTTAGCAACACGTAAAATTAAAGAATCATCTTCAGATGGTTACTTTTTAGGAGGTAGAAGCTTGACAGCGGGAGTTATTGCTGGTTCACTTTTACTAACCAACCTTTCAACTGAGCAAATTGTTGGTCTTAATGGCTCTTCTTACCAAAGTGGCCTTTCAGTGATGGTTTGGGAAACCTTGGCTGCAATTGCTATGATTTTTACCGCCATTTTTTTGCTACCCCGCTACCTCAAAGGAGGTTTAACAACTATCCCTCAGTTTTTATCCACACGGTTTGATGTGAGTACAAAAACACTAACTTCAGTTTTATTCTTAACGGGTTATGTAGTTGTATTATTACCTGTAATCTTATACTCTGGGTCTGTAGCCATCAGCGGTATGTTTAATGTTCCTGAATTGTTAGGTGTAACCAAAACACAATCCATTTGGATTTGTGTTTGGGGAATTGGTATTATCGGCTCCATATATGCGGTTTTTGGAGGTTTAAAGGCGGTGGTAGTTTCAGACTCCATAAATGCAATTGGCCTATTAATCGGCGGTTTACTAATTCCTGTCTTTGGTCTAATGATGATTGGTGATGGCAGTATTACAGACGGATTATCTATTTTAGTTACAGAAAATCCTGAAAAGTTCAACTCCATTGGTGGCAAAACAGATCCGGTTCCTTTTTATACTATTTTCACAGGAATGATGCTGGTGCAGCTTTTTTATTGGGGAACAAATCAACAAATCATACAGCGAGCTTTAGGTGCAAAAAATTTAAAAGAAGGCCAAAAAGGCTTGCTGCTAGCTTCCTTTATAAAAATTTTAGGTCCTATAATAGTTGTATTGCCTGGTATTATTGCATATCATATTTTTCAGGGAAACTTAGAAACCTCAGATTCAGCCTATCCCATGTTAGTTAATAAAGTGCTGCCTGATGCTTGGGTTGGTTTTTTTGCTGCAGTATTATTCGGAGCTATACTTAGTTCTTTTAACTCTGTACTCAATAGCTCTGTAACGCTTTTTGGACTTGATGTGTACAAGCAACATTTCAATAAAAATGCAACTGAAAAAAAGGTTGTAAAAAGCGGAAAGATTTTTGGTGTGATTTTGGCTATTTCAGCCATGTTTATTGCTCCACTTATTGCAAACGCAGGTAGTCTATTTGACTATTTACAGGAAGTGAATGGCATCTATAGTATTCCGATTTTAACCATCATTGCTGTAGGATTTACAACTAAATTTGTTCCTGCAATTGCAGCAAAAATAGGTTTATTGTCGGGTTGTTTATTGTATATTTTAAGTCAATTTATACTTCAACCCTATCTTATAAATTCTGCTCTAGACAAGGCAGAAGCAGCTGGTATATCAGATACAACTGCATTAGCAATTGTAGAAGCAGAAGCATACCCTCATTACTTAGATATAATGGCTATTCTGTTTGTTCTTAATATTCTAATTATGCTTGTTATTGGAAAACTATATCCTAGAAAAGTAGCTTACAAGCAAACATATACACAACAAGTTGAAATTACCCCTTGGAAGTTTGTAAACCAAGTAGGCATCATCATATTTATACTGGTAGTTGGTATTTATATTTATTTCTCTTAAAATGAAAAAGAAACTAGTAAAATACGTAAAAAAACAATTTAAAAAGAGCTTTAAAACGAAACCACTATTGGTTTTTTCGCCTGGCAGAATCAATCTTATTGGCGAACATACTGATTACAATGATGGTTTTGCTTTTCCGGCAGCAATTGATAAAGGAATTGCCGCTGCCATTGCGAAATCTAAACTACAAGAATCTATGGTGATTGCATTGGATAAAAACGAAAGCTACACCTTTCAACTAGAAGAAGTTGAACCTTTGAAAAATGGCGGTTGGCGAAATTATATTTTAGGCGTTGTCGGCGAACTTCAAAAATTAGGTATTGAGCTTGGAAATTTCAATCTCGTTTTTTCAGGAAATATTCCTGACGGAGCAGGAATGTCTTCTTCAGCTGCCTTAGAGAATAGTGTTGTTTTTGCATTTAATGAATTGTTTCAACTCGGTTTATCTAAAAATGAAATGATTTTCATCTCACAAAAAGCAGAGCATAATTATGCAAAAGTAAACTGCGGAATTATGGATCAATACGCCAGTATGTTTGGCGAAAAGAAAAGTGCTTTGCTACTGGATTGCAGAACTATAACTTCCGATGCCTTTCAAATTGATTTTAAACCATACAAACTCATATTGATTAATACCAATGTAAAACACGACTTGTCTGAATCTGCCTACAATGATAGAAGAGCGGTTTGCGAAAGCGTTTCTGCTTTGCTGAAAGTAGAAGCTTTGCGGGATGCAACCGAGTTAGAATTAATGAATATTAAAAAACAACTTAAAGAAGAAGATTTTCAAAAAGCATTGTACATCATGCAAGAAAATAAACGCGTTCGGGCTTTTATGACAGCAGCAGAAAACAATGACGTAAAAACTCTTGGGGAATTACTTTATCAATCTCATAACGGGTTGAGTAATCAATTTCAAGTAAGTTGTGCAGAATTGGATTTCTTAGTGGATTTTGCAAAAGAATCAACAGCGGTAATTGGTTCTAGAATGATGGGTGGCGGTTTTGGTGGCTGTACCATTAATCTAGTACACAAAGATGAATTGAAGAAGTTTAAGAAAAAAGTTCGAACGGCTTACGCTGCTAAATTTAATAATGAATGCTCCATATACAAAGTAAAACTTTCCAAAGGAACTTATTTAGTTGAATAAAAAAAGCAATACAATGAATACAGATTTACAAGACTATTCGCATAGAAGATACAATATATTAACTGGAGAATGGGTGTTGGTTTCGCCACACCGAACCAAAAGACCCTGGCAAGGCAAACAAGAAGATGTAGCAAACGAAGCTCGGCCTATACACGACCCTAATTGCTATCTATGTGCAAGAAATACAAGAATTAATGGTGAAGTAAACCCAGATTATGAAGATGTTTTTGTCTTTACTAACGATTTTGCTGCACTACAAGTAGACACAAAGGCTTTTACCATAAGCGATGGTTTGCTCAAGGCGGAAAGTGAAAGCGGAATTTGTAGAGTGATTTGTTTTAGCCCAGATCATTCTAAAAGTCTTCCTGATATGAAGATTGAGAATATTGAAAAAGTAGTAAGCGCTTGGCAAAAGGAATACAAGAATTTAGGTGAAAACCCAAGTATAAACTATGTTCAAATATTTGAAAATAAAGGAGCGGTAATGGGCTGTAGCAATCCGCACCCGCATGGGCAAATTTGGAGTCAATCTACTATTCCGAATGAGGCTGCAAAAAAACATAAACGACAAAAAGACTATTTCCAAAAAAACAAAAGCAGCTTATTGGGCGATTATTTACAGCAAGAATTACAACTAAAAGAACGCATCATTTACGAAAATGAACATTTTGTTGTGCTATCCCCATTTTGGGCAATTTGGCCTTTTGAGGTGATGATTGCTCCTAAAAAACACCTACAAAGTATTTTGGATTTATCTATGGAAGCTACTTTAGCTTATGCCGAAGCCATTTCAGTGCTCACAAAAGCTTATGATAAATTGTTTAACTGTTCTTTTCCTTATTCTGCTGGAATTCACCAAGCACCAACCAATGGTGAAGGCAACCCACATTGGCATTGGCACATGAGTTTTTATCCACCACTTTTACGAAGTGCAACGGTAAAGAAATTTATGGTAGGCTATGAACTATTTGGAACCCCGCAGCGGGATATTACCGCTGAACAAGCAGTGCAACGATTACGGGATTTAATATCAACTCCCTCATAAAATGAGATAAAATAAATTATTATTATTTGGGATATGAATTCTTAAGAAAATAAAGTTTAGCTTACCTAACTCTTCCGTTTCTGTCTTGACTAAACTTACTTTTTAATCCACTTTATTGTCTTTGCATGATTTATCCTCACAAAATAAATGCCTTCAGCAAAACTAGAAACATCAATACTTTTAAGGGATGATTCTGTGCTTAATTTTTGAATTAACCGCCCGTTGAAATCAACTATTTCAATAGAATGGAGATTTGTGTTCAATGACTTCACATGTAACACATCAGAACTTGGATTCGGATAGATGATGAAGTTTTGTTTTGGCTTTTCAAAGTCAGTTGTACTTAACGTTGAAGTATTCAAAAATGCATCCATAGCTACAGAAGGACTGCCGTCACCGTCCCAAGCCCCTTTGCTATAAGATGTAAATGGGCTATATGCTATCGGTTCCCAATAAAAAACGCCTAAACCTTGCGCTTGTCGTGTTCTTTCAATCATATACACAATAAATTGATACGTAATATCAGGTCGGCTGTTGTCAAATCCTATTTCAACTACCATCACATCTTTATTGTAAGTGTTTTGAACATTCAGCATGTTGCTATAAGTATCATCTACTAAGCTTATCCAATTGTCCTCGTTTGGATAAAGAGACATCCCAACAATATCAATTTCACTAAAGGTAAGGCCATTGCTTAACAATCCGCCAATATTCCAATTGTATAGTCCTGTATCATTGCCACTTGCAAGATGAAGTATTGTTTTTATACTGGCATCAAAAGCTTTGACAGCACTTGCCCCAGCATTGATGAATTTGGCATAATTCGCAAATCCGCCAGCAGAAGCTCTTCCCGTTTCCCAAAGCATCCCGTCGTTGGTTTCATTTCCAATTTGTACCCATCTGGGTGTAATGTTTACTGCATCTAAGGCGTTTAAAATATCTGTGGTATGATTCGCAACTGCAGTTTCCAATTGAGACACTGACATACTTGACCATGCAGCTGGTTTGTTTTGCTGTCCTGGGTCTGCCCACCAATCACTAAAATGAATGCAAATCATGACATCCATGCCTTCTGCCTCAGCCAATTGCGCTTTAGTTACCATGTCGTCAATATCACACCAGCCATTGGCTGGCGAGTTATCAGGATCTACCCAAACTCGTAATCTTACCGCATCCATATCGTAACTTGTTAACAAGGGCATGAGTTCGCTGGCATTTCCATCATTGTCTTGCCAAGTATAACCTTGCTCTTCCATTTCTGTCATCCAACTTATATCCGCACCTTTACTAATCGTAAAGCTGCTAAAATCATAGGGAATATTGTTTTCGGTAAGCAAAATCGGTGTATCCCAATAATCTGCGCTCACTAGCTCTGTCCATGTGTTGGTATATAATCTCGCAATAACTTGGTAATAATGTCCCGCTGGTAATTCATCTGAAAGCGGTTGAATGGTTCCCACAAATAAATTTACAGAAAGCTGAACGTCCGTACCCGCGGTTTCATTTTCCATCGAAACGCCGTCTATGGTTCTAACAAATTGATTGTTAACATCTAATTCTTCCAAACCGATGTAGAGGTTATTTCCAGCACTACCCGATTGACTTGTATATTCTACGTTCACCTGCAAATCGCCTCCCAATAATGGGCTAACCTCCAAGGGGTTTTGATTGAATGAAATGACTTCGATGGATTGTGCCATCGATAGCAGGGGTAAAATGATTAAAATTAAAAATTTTGTTTTTTTCATTTTGATTTTGTTTTTTCTTATTTGTCTTTAATATTTCTTGCCTGACGGTATGGCGATTTAATTCCTGTTTGTTTCTTGCTACCGATATGGCTGCCACCCATATGGCGTACCTCACGGCACGCTTTTTATTTCTGTTTGTTTCTTGCTACCGATATGGCTGCCACCCATATGGCGTACCTCACGGCACGCTTTTTATTTCTGTTTGTTTCTTGCTACCGATATGGCTGCTACCGATATGGCGTACCTTACGGCACGCTTTTATTCCTGTTTGTTTCTTGTCTATCTATATGGCTGCTACCGATATGGCGTACCTCACGGCACGCTGTTATTTCTGTTTGTTTGTTGTCTACCTTTATGGCTGCAACAGATATGGTTTTTTGCTTTTATTTTATTTTTCAATTTAAAATTATTCATATGATTTGTCCCGTTAGGGACTTTATATTGGTAAAATATAATGTCCGCTCTAGCTTTCTGTGCCGTAGGTACAGCATATGTTAACACGATGTTCTATTCTACTGGTTTCAAAATATACTGTTCGTCATATTCAACATCAAACTTTTTTAATAATTGTTTGTATTCGTCTTGGAACTTTATTTTTTGATGATGCTCTTCCTGATTTTTGATGTAATTTATTACATTTTGAACATCAGATTTTGAATATGAAAATGCTCCATAACCTGTTTGCCATGAAAATTTTCCGTTTACAAGACCCCTTGAATTAATCCATTTTGAAGAATCTTGTTTTACATATTTCATTAAATCTGATAAAGATTGTGTGGGTCTCATTCCAAATAAAATATGAATGTGGTCTGGCATGCCATTAATTTGAAGAACTTTATGGTCGTATTCTTGAATAATTCCCGTCATGTATTTGTATAATTCATCTTTCCAATTTTTACGAATTAAACTTTGCCTGTTTTGAACTGCAAATACGCATTGGATGTGAATTTGTGTGTATGTGTTTGCCATGGTTATGGGTTTATGGTTTCTGTTCTTTTTATTTTTTCTAATGCTATTTTCTGCTAATATTT
>Ga0307957_1000648_pt1 | contig 19716 bp, 14 predicted proteins | sample OrgLakmetagen490_FD_201830 | JGI IMG/M metagenome (GOLD analysis project Ga0307957, IMG submission 201830) | Saline water microbial communities from Organic Lake, Antarctica - #490 | ecosystem: Environmental > Aquatic > Non-marine Saline and Alkaline > Saline | place: Antarctica: Organic Lake... | reverse complement strand
AACTTCATAACCAACAGTTAGATCAACGGGTTTTTGCAAACCCGATGGTTTACTAAACCAAGGTAATTGATAAGCCATTGGAGGCCATTAATCAACTAGTGATTTGCTTGTTAGTAGCTATAAAACACAATTTATAATAGAGTTTACTCAAATTTATTTGAAAGGTATATTAATTACCTCAGATATTTCACCGTTCATTAAAGCTGCTTTTAATGTTTAGACTTCTAAGACAATAAAAAAATCACTAAATTTAGACAATGAATAAAGTTGGGATAACAAGTTTTGTCATCCTAACTTTGTAGCACATTTAAGAAAAAACATAATATATAAATTAACAAATATGAAAAAATTTATCTTACTACCAATTTTACTATGCTTATTAATAGTTTCCTGCCAAAAGAAAATCGACGGTTCTAGCGAAGAATCAATGAAAAACTCTATCGAAGAAATAAATAAATCGTTGGAAGGGGATAAGAAAGAAGAATTTCAAGAATCAATGCAATTAATGATGTTTAATGGACTTGAACTTTCTGATTTGATGAAAGATGGTGGAGCAGAAAAAAAAGCCGAAGATTTTAAAACAAGAATTGACGGTTTGACAGCGGATGATATTATTGAAGAAGGAGACAAAATTAAAAAAGAAATAGAAAAGAAGAAAAAAGAGCAAGCCAAATCGGAAGTTTTAGAACTTTATTCGGCAAGAGAAAACGCAGAAAAGGACAAACAAATGTTATCCAAATTTGAAGTAGTCCGTTCTCGGTTTTATGTGAGAAAAAAAGGAACATACCATATTACTAAAGAGCCTATAATTGAAATAACAGTTAAGAATGGAACAAAACAAGCAATTTCGAGAGCATATTTTACTGGAACATTAGCGAGTCCAAAAAGAACTGTTCCTTGGATTAAAGATGATTTTAATTATGAGATTTCTGGTGGTTTAGAACCTAGCGAAGAAGTAACTTGGTATTTAGCACCAAATATGTTTAGTGATTGGGGTGAAGTTAATGCACCAAAAGATGCAATATTGACAGTAGAAGTTACGCAACTTGATGGCGCAAATGGAGATGAATTATATTCTACAAACAACTTCGGAGAAACCGAACAAGTTAGATTGGAAGAGTTAATTAAATCGTACCCAGAATTTGCGAAATAAACGTGCTACAACAAAGAACTGAGGTAAAAAACAACTCTTTTCTACTTTAATTTGAAACACTAGTAGTCTAGGCTCATGGATTCATAAAACTGATTCTTTGAGCTTTTTTAATTGATTTTTTCTTCTACCTATCTAGGTAAAACGGAAACGTACATTTTATCATAAGGTCTACCAGATTTTGCGATAGCAAAACATTGTTTAATTAGCTTGTTGGCTACGGCGACCAAGGCAAGCTTCTTGCTCTTGCCTTGGTTTACAATACGCTCGTAGAGCTCTCTACAGGCTTTATTTTGTTTACAAGCATTAAAGGCACATAAGAAGAACAAGTTAGGTAGTTTCTTGTAGAGATGAGAACCAAGCGAGGCCGTAATTATGTTTGCTTTTGTGATAGCGATAAAAAATTTAAAATAGTACTCCGAACTTATTGGGGGCTGAACTAGTGTAAAGTCGAGTAGGAAAAGAAAAAATGCACCCCGAAACCTCACGATTGTTCTACAGACAACAAAACCTTAAATTTTAATGTCAAGCAGTTTTTTTCAACTCAGCCACTTGTTTATGTATTTCTTTAGCATAATTCATCGACTTCGGTAAATAGTTTCTAAACATTTTTTCAGTCGTATGCCCCGTCATTGAAATTAAAAATGAAGTCTCTATTTTGCCATAAAAATTTGTAGCGAAAGACCTTCTGGCAACATGAGAGGAAATAAGATTATATTTTTCGTATTCACCCTTAACTCTTCTATAGCCATCGAATCCTTCTACTTTTTGTAGCATTTTCCCTGGGATTTTTTGATTTATTCCTGCAATTTTACAAAGTTCCTTAAGTTTCTTATTATATTTTGTGTGTTGCATTTTTTTAGGAAAATTATTATTATTTCGTTTCAGTATATTTACTACCTCCTGAAAAAGGGGTATCGTCATCCTCTTGTCTGTCTTTTTTTGAATAAAATCCATGTATCCAAGGCCGTCCTCCCACCACGTTTTAGAGTAGTCAAATTTCATAAAGTCAGAAACCCTTTGTCCAACATTACAACTCAATAGTAACCAATCCTTCGTGATTTGCATACCAGTAGATAAATTTTTCATTTTTCTTATTGAATCTAACTCAGAATCATTGAGATATATAACGTCAACTTCTTCTTTTTCCACTTTCAAAAAACTTAGTTGCGGATGTGTTTCTAAACTATATTTACGGGCATGATTGCAATATGTCTTTATTAAGCCGACATCCCTGTGTATTGTGTTTTGTGCATATTTATTTTCTTTTTGATATTTCTCGAAATCATCTTTAAACCGCTCTCCTATATTTTTAATCAAAACTGTTTGATTTCTCTTTTCCTCATATCTTATGATTTTATTCTTCAGAACTCTATATTTTTTTTTAGTCGAATCTTTTAAATTATCACTTCTCACCTTAAGATAAAACTCAATATATTCAGTTAAAGCCTTTGGAATATAGTCATTAGAGTTAAAATAATATTGACTTATTTCTGTTTCAATCCAGGCTTTACTAAGGGACGTTTGGTCAGGTTTATTTGTAAATTCCTTTAGTATATGTTTTTTTATCTTGTTTAATTCTGATTTAGTCTCAAGCTGAAAATGTTCCATGTCGTAGTTTTCGATTTCACTTTTCGTATGATAATTTTCCCAGTAGTACTTAGATACTTCAACTTTAGTTTTTACCCAATATTGGAAATTTTTGCCTTTGTGAGAATGAAGGAATTTGAAGGATAATGGTCCCCTATCCTTAGTAGACCTGTAATAAAATTTAATTGTTGCCATCTTCTCGCTTTGAGACTTATATGGCTGTCACTTTAAAAGTTTGAGTTATTTTATAAGTTTAAGAGTTTTTAACAATGTCATTACTTTATTGTAAAATAAATACTCTTCAATAAAACAAGCATCAGTATTTACTCCCTTTCAAGTTCCATAGAACTATTTAAAAATATTTGCTAACCTCTACGGCTAAATCTTTGTTGCTTTTCCCCATATAGTTTAGGAACATTTTTTCAGAACTATGTCCTGTAATAAAGATAAGATAGGTTGTTGGGATTTTACCATAATAGTTGCTTGCAAATGACCTTCTCCCCACGTGAGAGGTAATAAGTTCATGCTTTTTATATACCCCGTCTTTTTTTCTATACTTAAATTTACCTGTACCTATTTTTTTCATTCTACTTCCTTTTACTAAATCATCTATTTTAGCGATTTTACATATAGTTTTGATGAGCTGATTGTACTTGTGAAAAAATATTGCTTTAGGAAATTCCCCATACCTTTTGTCTAAAATGTCCAATATTTTATGATGTAATGGTACAGTCATAATCTTATTTGTTTTTCTTTGGGTAAACTCAATAAATTTCTTTCCATTCTCTTCCCTTATCATTTCTTTATTAAATCGCATAAAGTCGGATATCCTTTGTCCACAAAAACAGCTTATCACTAGCCAATCTCTGGCTTCATCTAAATCTTGTGGTAAGTTATCTAATGATTCAATTTTGCTAAGCTCTTCAATGTTAAGATATATTTTCTCGATATTTTCTTTTTCAGTTTTCAAATTATCCATTTGGCTACTTACTTCAAGTCCCATATAACGTGCCTGTTTGCAAAAGGTCTTAATAAAAGCTAATTCCTTTTGAATAGTATTTTTAGCGTAACCTTCTCTTTTTTGATAATCAACGAATTCCTTTTTGAAGTCTTCATCAATAGTCTTAATTAAAATATTTCTATTTCTGAATTTCTGAAGTCGAATCAATTTATTTTTGATAACCCTGTATTTGCTTACAGAAGCAGGTTTTAATTCTTCTTTCCTATAATCAATGTAGAATTCAATAAAATCTATTAAACTCTCAGGTAAATGACACGATTTTTTAGGGTGGTAATAATTTTGAATTTGATTATTTAACCAACTTTTATCTACTTTATCATTTTTAGCATTATTAAAAGAGTTAATGATATGACTTTCTAACTTATTTAATTCATCTTGAACCCTTGCTTTTTCAGTAGATGATTCCAGGTTTTTAATTCTTTTTTTAAAATGAACATCTTCCCAGTATTTTCTTGTGATAATTAGATTTGTTTTGGTTGAAAACACATAATCTTTTTCTTGGTGTCTAAACAGAAAACGCAATGTTAGGACTGCTTCATCTCTATTAGAGCGATATAGAAAATTTACTGATGCCATTTTTTATCAATTTTGAATTTAATACTACCGTACAAAAAATAAAAATTGTAGGATTTCTGTACGATTTCTGTACGATTAGATTGAATTAAATACTATAAATAGCAATAAAATTGAATTGAAAAACAAGAGTGATTTAGGATAAGATACAGTAAAACAGCGGTTTAAACCGCTTCTGCTATTTATAGGGGAATGTCAATTTACTAAAAAAGTAGTCCGATATTCTCCACTTTATCTCAAAACCGCTTTTTTAAAGCGGTTTTTTATTTGATTTAAGGGAGAGTCATCAGTTTCCTCCGATGCTCTGGGGTTATATTTTTAAGTAAAGGGATATAATTATCCTCACCAAAAACGATATTCCTTAAAGATTAAAAGCACTCCAACTGAAAGTACAAATCAATCCAATTCTGAAACGATATACTTACCTTCTGCAAACAGTCTGAAGTTTTAAGTGGTAAACAGTTGAGCACCATGACCAAGATTGACTCCTAAATTTACAACTGCATTTCTTTTGCACCTATGCAAACCCATACTAATGACGATGTTTCTTAAGGTTCCTAAGCACAAACCTCCTAAGCCGTAGAATTTTATATTATTTCCTTTGGTAAGATCCAGATGTAAATTTGCAAGCCTAGATCAATACTATAAAAATTAATTATTGAAGAAAAGTGTTGTTTTTTATCTAAGTTCTTTCTGAAGTTTTCATGCTTGTTACAGGCGTTGAAATTAAATTCAAAATTTCACTTTTTAAGAAAAAAATAAAATTATTTTTATGAAAATTTTATACAATGAAGAAAATCGTTACAGTTCTAATAGTGTTGGTGGTTCAAAGTTTAGTTTTTTCCCAAAATGATTATCCAGATATAGAACAATATACCAATAGACTGGAAGCTTTGGGTAAAGATTCCAAAGTAAAGCTTTCATCGATCACCAAAACTGACGGAGGACATGATATCTATGTTCTTAAAATAGGTACAGGAGATCTTGATAACAAACCTGCCTTTGCTGTTCTTGGCGGAGTGGAAGGGTACCATCTTCTTAGTGTGGAATTGGCACTTCAGTTTGCTGAACGTCTCATAAAAGATGAGTCTTCGGCCCTAGAAAAAACTACCTTTTACGTATTTCCTAACCTATCACCAGAAGCCTATTCTCAATACCACAAGCAACTAAAGTATGAGCGTAGAGGTAATACGGCAAGTTTGGATCACGATCGGGATGGAACCTCAAAGGAGGACCCTTACGAAGATCTTAATAAAGATGGTGTCATTACTCAAATGCGTGTTGAGAGTCCTTTAGGAAAATACACCTCCCACCCTCATGATTCTAGAGTCATGATACAAATGGACACCAGCTCTCAATCAACAAAACGTTACCTAATATATTCAGAAGGAATTGATAATGATAAGGACGGGGAATTTAATGAAGACCTAGAAGAAGGCGTAGCTTTCAATAAAAGTTTGACTTATAACTTTCCTGCTTTTGAGCCGCTTGCAGGTGATTTTGCTGTTTCTCAAAAAGAAAGTAGAGCACTGCTCGATTATCTTTTTAAACAATGGAATATTTATGCGTTTATAACTTTTGGCCCTGCTAATAATCTGTCATCCCCACTTAAGTATAATGCCCAAGATGCTAAAAAGAGAATAGTGTCTTCACCTTCAGAAGGCGACGTTGCTATCAACAAAATGGTTTCAGAACTCTATAACAAAACCATTTCACAAAAGCCTTACCTGCAAGAGAATATGGGAACTGATGGGGATTTCTTTCAGTGGGCCTATTTCCATTTTGGGAGATTAAGCTTTAGTACCCCTGGATGGTGGGTTCCAGAAGCAAAAAAAGATTCTACAGCCACTTCAGAAACAATAATTAAAGAGACAAAGGTTTCTAACTTTTTAAAATGGGCAGAACAAGAAAATCTAGATAACGTGTTTGTAGATTGGGAGAAAATTGATCATCCAGATTTCAAAAATCAAACGGTTGAAGTTGGCGGTGTAAAACCCTTTGTTATGGATAATCCTCCTTTTGGTAAAGTAGACAGTATAGCCATAGAGCACTCTCGTTTCATTTTGAAGTTAGCAGAGCAACAACCTCAACTAGAATTCCATAACCTAAAGGTCGAAAACCTAAAAGGAGGCCTTCAACGAATTACTGTAGATTTGTTAAACAATGCAAACCTTCCTACTCATTCCGATCTTGGTGAACGATCGCGATGGCTCAAAAAAATTAGGATTGAAATTGATGCCCCTAAAGACGATATCCTTGCTGGAAATAAAATTGAATTAGTGAAAAAAATGCAGTCTTTAGAAAGTAAATCCTTGTCTTGGATTGTGAAAACTAATGGAAAAGTAAACATAAAAGCGGGTGCTCCTCATACTGGCTTTACCGAATTGAACCTAAACTTATAAGCTATGAAAACGATTAATTACACCTCCATACTATGCTTCATTATAGCGATGACAATGGGTTCCGTGAGCGAAGCACAAGAAAAGTTTTTTAGAGCTATTGGCACCCCTCATGAACCCAAAGTAGAAGCTAGCTGGAATCGTTACAACACTTACGATGGGGTGGTAGATATTATGAAGAAAATAGCTAAGGCTTATCCAAAATTGGCCCGATTGGAAAGCATAGGCAAATCCTATGAAGACAGGTCTATTTACATGTTAACCATTTCTGATTTCAATACTGGAAATCCAGATGAAAAGCCCGCTATGTATATAGATGGAAACATCCATTCTAATGAAATACAGGGCGCAGAATTTTCTTTATATACCGCTTGGTATCTCACTGAAATGTTTAATGATTTAGAATTTATAAATCAATTATTAAAGGATAAAACCTTTTATATAGTCCCAACCATCAACCCCGATGCGAGAGATAACTATATGAAAGAACCTAACACGCCTCACTCTCCAAGATCTGGAATGCTAGTCTTAGACAACGATGGCGATGGCGAGGCTGGTGAAGATGGTTTTGATGATCTCAACGGAGATAATCATATTACCTATATGATTCGGAAATCGCCTACAGGCCGATTTATTAAAGACCCCCAAGATGAAAGACGATTAATAAGAGTTGCTGCAGAAGAACAAGGAGTCTATGAAATGCTTGGTTTTGAAGGAATTGATAAAGATGGCGATGGTGAGGTTAATGAAGATGGGATAGGTTACTATGACCCCAATAGAGATTGGGGTTGGAAATGGCAACCAGATTATGTACAACGTGGCGCTTATAAGTATCCTTTTAGTTTACCAGAAAATAGGGCTGTCGCAGATTTTGTGATGAAACACCCCAATATTGCAGGAGCACAGAGTTACCATAATTATGGGGGCATGATTTTGAGAGGTCCAGGTGCTGAAGAAGATGTCGATACTTACAATAAAGAAGATGTAAGAATCTACGATGCGATAGCAAAAAAAGGAGAGGAGATGATTCCAGGCTATCGATATCTAACCGTTTATAAAGATTTATACTCCGTATTTGGTGGTGAGTTGGATTGGTTTTATGGCGGCAGAGGAATTTACACTTACACGAATGAACTCATGGTCTCTTATCTTTATTTCCATAAAAATGAAGGAAGAGCCAACCAAGAAGAAGAGTTAAAAGTAGACAAGTATCTTACCTTTGGAGATGCCTTTGTAGATTGGAAGGAGTACAGTCACCCTCAATATGGCAGCATAGAAGTAGGTGGTTTTAAAAAGAATTTTGGCAGGGCTCATCCTGGTTTTCTTCTTGAACAAGATGCCCACAGAAATATGGCCTTCACTATTTATCATGCCTATCAAACTCCCAAATTAAGCATTACAGATGTTGAAGAGAAGAATCTAGGTAATGGTCTTAAAGAGGTGACCGCTACTTTATATAATGAAAGATTGATGCCTACACATAGTGGTCAAGATTTGAAATTCAAAATTGAAAGACCAGACCTGGTTAGTATTACCAATGCCAATGTTGTAGCAGGAATGATTGTAGAAGACGACGATTTTAATAAAGTTAAAGAGCAAGTCCATTCTCCTGAAACAATAAAAGTTCCAAATATTCCAGGAATGGAAACCGTAAAAGTAAGATGGATCATTTCGGGAGGCCGTAATTATAAAATAAATGTAGATTCTGCAAAAGGAGGGAAAGCAAGTTGGAGTAAATAATGCTAATCTAAACTTAAGCCACATCCTTAGAAGATTTGGTTTCATTACTTTTAAAATAAAAATTAAGATGAGCATAAGCAAACCCTTTAATTTAACGAAATGGATAAAAGATAATCGAGACTTGCTAAAGCCCCCCGTTGGTAATAAAAACCTATACAAAGACTCTGGAGATTATATTGTTATGATAGTTGGTGGACCAAATGCCCGCAAGGATTACCATTATAATGAAACTGAAGAGTTGTTTTATCAGTTGGAAGGACATATTGAAGTTCATATTCAAGAAGATGGGAAAAAGAAAACTATGGATTTAGGGCCTGGCGACATGTATTTACATCCTGCTAAAGTTCCACATTCTCCTGAAAGACACGAAGGCTCTATAGGTTTGGTGATAGAGCGCAAAAGAATAAACTTGGATATACAGGATGGCTTATTATGGTATTGCGACCACTGTAACCACAAATTGCACGATGTTTATTTCCCTTTGGAAGATATTGAAAAGGACTTTTTGAGACACTTCAAAGATTTTTATTCCAATACCTCGCTAAGAACCTGCAATAATTGTGGGGAAGTAATGCCTGTAGATGAGCGATTTACAGTCTGAGCTATAGAGCTAAATTAAATTTACTAAATTCGCTACAAATCTTAAAAATATCAAAATAGTTATGAGTCATATTTCAAAAGAATTCGGCATCGATGAAGCTTTAAAGCAACTCGACGTCCAAAAGGAAAATAAAGGAACCTCTATAGGAAAAGATTTTTTTGCCAGTGGAGAAATGATAGAGTCGTTCTCTCCTGTCGACGGAGCTTCCATTGGAAAAGTACAGGCGACTTCGCAAGAAGATTATGAAAAAGTGGCGAGTACAGCTCACAAAAGTTTTAAAGAATGGAGGACTTGGCCGGCACCCGCAAGAGGAGAGGTCGTTCGCCAATTGAACGATGAGTTTAGAAGACTTAAAGCTCCATTAGGAAAACTGGTATCTTACGAAATGGGAAAATCCTATCAAGAAGGTCTTGGAGAAGTACAAGAAATGATAGACATCTGTGATTTTGCGGTTGGACTTTCTAGACAATTGCATGGTCTTACTATGCATAGTGAACGCCCTGGACATAGAATGTATGAACAATGGCATCCTCTTGGAGTTGTTGGTATTATTTCTGCCTTCAACTTTCCTGTAGCTGTTTGGTCTTGGAACACAGCTTTGGCTTGGGTTTGCGGAGATGCTTGTATTTGGAAAGGATCAGAAAAAACACCTTTAACGTCTGTGGCCTGCCAAAAAATAGCAGCAAGAGTATTTGAAGCTAACGGAGTCCCAGAGGGTATTTCTTCACTTATTACAGGAGATCACAACGTCGGGGAATATATGACCCAAGACAAACGTATCTCACTTGTTTCTGCCACAGGATCCATTAGAATGGGTAAGATTGTTGCTCAAGAAGTCGCTAAACGCTTAGGAAAATCTTTACTAGAGCTTGGAGGGAATAATGCCATCATTGTCACTCCAGATGCGGATATTAAGAATACTGTGATCGGTGCTGTTTTTGGAGCTGTAGGAACTTGTGGACAAAGATGTACCTCAACTCGACGTATCATCATCCATGAATCGATTTATGATAAAGTGAAAAATGCCATAGTTGATGCTTATAAGCAAATCCGAATTGGAAATCCTTTGGATGAAAATAATCACGTTGGTCCTTTAATAGATAAGGATGCCGTCAAAAATTATCTACATGCCTTAGAAGAAGTGAAAAGAGAAGGAGGAAAAATATTGGTTGAAGGTGGAGTTTTGGAAGGTGAAGGTTACGAGAGTGGTTGTTATGTAAAACCTGCTATCGCAGAAGCTGAAAATCACTTTGATATTGTTCAACATGAAACTTTTGCTCCAGTACTTTATATCATGAAATATACTGGAGAAGTTGATAATGCATTAGACCTTCAGAACGGAGTTGTGCAAGGATTATCTTCTGCAATTATGACTAATAATCTCCGGGAAGCTGAAATGTTCTTATCTGTTGAAGGCTCAGATTGTGGTATCGCAAACGTAAATATTGGCACCTCTGGAGCAGAAATTGGAGGCGCTTTTGGAGGAGAGAAAGAAACAGGTGGCGGAAGAGAATCTGGCTCTGATGCTTGGAAAGTATATATGAGAAGGCAAACCAATACCATCAACTATACTAAAGATCTGCCTCTAGCTCAAGGTATAAAATTTGATTTGTAAACCAATATATTCTTTTTCAGGGCTTTCATTATGATGAAAGCCCTGAAATTTTTATTAAATCAAATTTCTACTGTCACTTTTACTAGACTTATAAAGTTGTCCTTCATAAATTGTTAATTAAATGTTGTGAAGGTTTTTTTGTCGGCAACCAAAAAACAACTTAATTTGCATACTTATACATGCTATTTTGATTCAATTATTTCAGAAGAAAGAAGAAATTTATATTCATGAGTGATGTGAAAGCGGCCATCACTGCCGTAGGTGGATATGTTCCAGACAATGTTCTTACCAATAAGATATTGGAGAGTATGATAGAGACAAACGATGACTGGATTACTTCCAGAACTGGCATTAAGGAAAGGCGAATACTGAAACTACCCCATCAAGGATCTTCTTTTTTAGGCATAAAGGCCTGTGAAGATTTGTTTAGTAAGGCTACAACTCGACCAGAAGAAGTAGATCTCGTTATTTTTGCAACGGCTACACCAGACATGCAAATAGCTTCTTCAGCTGCATTTTTGGCGACGGAAATTGGCGCCGTTAATGCATTTTCCTTCGACTTACAATCTGCTTGTTCAGGTTTTCTGTATGGTATGTCAGTAGCCTCTTCATATATTGAATCAAAGAAATATAAACACATTCTTCTAGTAGGCGCAGATAAGATGTCTTCCATCATAGATTATACAGACAGGAGCACGTCTATCATCTTTGGAGATGGTGGTGGTGCGGTATTATTTTCTGCAAATGAAGAAGGTTTAGGTGTTCAAGATGAGATTTTGAGAACTGATGGTGCTGGTCGCCAATTTTTAAAAATAGATGCTGGAGGCTCGTTATTACCTGCATCTGAAGATACCGTTAAAAATAAACAACATTTTGTGTTTCAAGATGGTAAAACTGTGTTTAAGTTTGCAGTATCGAAAATGGCAGATGTAAGTGAAGAAATTATGTTGAAGAATAACCTTACTGTAAAAGATGTAGATTGGCTAGTACCACATCAAGCAAATAAAAGGATCATTGATGCTATATACAAACGAATGGATATAGATTCTCAAAAAGTACTGATGAATATACAACGTTACGGAAATACAACTTCCGCAACATTACCATTATTATTAAGCGATTACGAAAAACAACTTAAAAAGGGAGATAATATTATATTTGCTGCGTTTGGTGGTGGCTTTTCATGGGGCTCCATCTACTTAAAGTGGGCATATAATTCGTAACCCTAAAAAACCTAGAACTATGGATTTAAAGGAAATTCAAAACTTAATTAAATTTGTTGCAAAGTCTGGAGCAAACGAAGTCAAACTCGAAATGGACGATATTAAAATCACCATCAAAACAGGAAGTGAAGATGATGGAAAAACCTATGTCCAACAAATGCCTATGGGCATGCCTCAGCAACAGATGCAACCCCAAGCACCCGCTTACAACCAACAGTCTCCTGCCCCTTCTTCTGAAGAAGTAGCACCTGCAAAAGCCAATGATGATGATAAGTACATAACCATCAAATCACCAATCATAGGAACGTTTTACAGAAAGCCCTCTCCAGACAAAAAAGTATTTGTAGAAGTAGGCAGTGAAATAAAAGAAGGAGATGTTCTATGTACAATAGAAGCTATGAAACTTTTCAATGAAATTGAAAGCGAAGTTTCTGGTAAGATTGTAAAAGTGCTTGTTGATGACTCTTCACCTGTAGAGTTCGATCAGCCACTTTTCTTAGTAGATCCATCGTAAATATTTTACGATTTGGATTTTATCTTTAACTAAAACAAACGTTCATGTTCAAAAAAATTCTCATAGCCAACCGTGGAGAGATTGCTTTACGTATCATCCGTACTTGTAAAGAAATGGGTATTAAAACGGTTGCAGTTTATTCCACAGCAGACAAAGAAAGTCTTCATGTAAGATTTGCAGATGAGGCTGTGTGTATAGGACCGCCACAAAGTAGCGAGTCTTATCTTAAAATACCAAATATCATTTCTGCTGCAGAAATCACTAATGCAGATGCGATCCATCCTGGTTATGGATTCTTATCTGAAAATGCTGCATTTTCAAGAATTTGCGAAGAACACGATATCAAGTTTATTGGTGCTACGCCAGAGATGATTGATAAAATGGGAGATAAAGCTAGCGCTAAAGCTACCATGAAAGCTGCTGGTGTCCCTTGTGTTCCTGGATCTGAAGGCATCCTTAAAAATTTCGAAGACTGCAAAAAGACTGCTAAAAAAATTGGCTATCCAGTTATGCTAAAAGCTACAGCTGGTGGTGGTGGTAAAGGTATGCGTGCAGTTAAAAGTGAAGAACAGCTAGAGACAGCATGGGAGTCCGCAAGACAAGAAGCAAAAGCAGGTTTCGGAAATGACGATATGTATATGGAAAAGCTTATTGAAGAGCCGCGCCATATCGAAATACAAATCGTAGGTGACCAAACAGGAAAAGCCTGCCATTTGTCTGAACGTGATTGCTCTATACAGAGAAGGCATCAGAAATTAACGGAGGAAGTCCCTTCCCCGTTTATGACAGACGAACTCCGAGAAAAAATGGGGAATGCTGCTGTAAAAGCTGCTGAATATATCAAATATGAAGGGGCTGGGACTATAGAGTTCTTGGTGGATAAGCATAGGAATTTCTATTTTATGGAAATGAATACACGTATTCAAGTAGAGCACCCTATTACAGATGAAGTGGTAGATCACGATTTGGTGAGAGAGCAAATTCTAGTTGCTTCTGGAGTTCCTATTTCAGGTAAAAATTACTACCCCAAATTACATTCTATAGAGTGTAGGATAAATGCTGAAGATCCCTTTAACAATTTCAGACCTTCCCCTGGAAAAATTGATACGCTTCATTTGCCTGGTGGTCACGGTATAAGAGTAGATACTCACGTATATAGCGGATATGTGATACCACCAAACTACGATTCTATGATTGCTAAGCTTATAGCAACTGCTCAAACCAGACCAGAAGCAATTAGCAAAATGAGGCGTGCATTAAGTGAATTTGTGGTAGAAGGTGTAAAAACTACCATCCCTTTCCACGCTCAATTAATGGAACATTCAGATTATATTGAAGGGAATTATACCACAAAATTCATGGAAGATTTTGTCCTTAAAGATATTGTCGATGAAGATGAAGACTAACTATAGTTTAAAATCTAAAAAGGCTGCTTTTCTTAAAGCAGCCTTTTTTATATCCAATTTTTTGGGCTCTGTAAAACCTTAAGTAAAATGTCCTCTTCAGAACCAGATGCTGGGTGGTAATTGTATTGCCACTGGACGTGTGGAGGAAGACTCATCAAGATACTTTCTATTCTACCATTTGTTTTAAGACCAAACAAAGTGCCTTTATCATGCACAAGATTAAACTCTACATAACGGCCTCTTCTTATCTCTTGCCAATTTCTTTGCTCTTTTGTGTAGGCTAGTGTTTTTCTAGCTTCAACTATTGGAACATACGCCTCCAAAAAGCGATCACCACAAGCAGTGACAAAATTATAAATCTCCTCTAAACTTCGCTTTGAGGTTGGTTTTAAATAGTCAAAAAACAAGCCTCCTACACCTCGAGCTTCATTTCTATGAGCATTCCAGAAATACCGATCACAATTGTCTTTATAATCCGAATACAGATGCGAACCAAAAGGATCGCAGGCCGATTTTGAAACTTTATGAAAATGGATGGCATCCTCTTCAAAAAGATAGTAAGGGGTTAAATCTTGTCCTCCTCCAAACCACTGGTCCACAACTTTACCGTGCTTATTATACATCTCAAAATATCTAAAGTTGGCATGGACAGTGGGTACCATTGGGTTTTTTGGATGAAGAACTAAACTAATTCCACAGGCAAAAAAATCACAGTCCTGAACATTGAAATAATTTTGCATAGCTTCTGGCAAATCTCCGTGAACTGCAGAAATATTGACCCCTCCTTTTTCAAAAACAGATCCATTTTCAATTACACGCGTTCGTCCTCCCCCTCCTTCTTTACGTTCCCAGATATCTTCAGAAAATGTTGCTGAACCATCTACAGTTTCCAATTTGCTAGTAATTACGTCTTGAAGGGCTGCTATATAATTGTAGAATTTATCTTTCATTTTGTGTTTTTAAAGTAATTGCAAAATAAAGATTTTAAAACCGAATTCATTGGTGTTTGTTAAGAATAGGATAAACTAAAATTCGCAGTTGCGATTAAAGGCAACTACCTTTACATTTATTGTAAACTATTTTAATATGAAATTTAATACCAAAGCTATACATGGAGGTCAACAAGATATTGATCCAGCTTATGGATCTGTTATGTCTCCAATTTATCAAACGTCTACCTTTAGTCAAAAGACACCTGGAAGCCATAAAGGTTTCGAATATTCTAGAAGTGGAAACCCAACCCGTTCTGCTTTAGAAAAATCGATCGCCTCTATTGAAAACGGTAAGCATGGGCTTGCCTTTGCTTCTGGACTTGCCGCAATAGATGCTATCATAAAAACTTTAAAACCTGGTGATGAAGTCATTTCTACCAATGACTTGTATGGTGGAACTTATAGATTATTCAATACAATTTATAAAGATTTCGGTATAAAATTTCACTTTATAGGGATGCAAAGTATGGACACTATTGAATCTTATATAACAAAGAATACAAAATTGATTTGGGCGGAAACGCCTACAAATCCAATGATGAATGTTGTGGATATTGAAGCCATCTCCAAAATCGCTAAAAAACATAAGGTGCTTCTTGCCGTAGATAATACTTTTGCAACCGCTTACTTACAAAGACCTTTAGATTTTGGTGCAGATATCGTTATGCATAGTGCTACAAAATATCTAGGAGGCCATAGTGATGTAATCTCGGGCTCTATAGTTGTGAATGACGATAAACTTGCAGAGCAACTGTATTTTATACAGAATGCAAGTGGAGGTATAGCAGGACCAATGGACAGTTTTTTGGTGTTGAGAGGTATCAAAACACTTCATTTGAGAATGCAACGCCATTCTGAAAATGGTAGAGCTGTGGCTGAGTATTTACAAAATCATCCTAAAGTTGAAAACGTATACTGGCCAGGACTTAAAGACCACCCTAATCATGACATTGCTAAAAAACAAATGAAAGATTTTGGAGGAATGGTTTCATTTACGACTAAAGGCAATTCTTATAAAGAGGCCATTAAATTTGTTGAAAACATAAAGGTTTTTACGTTAGCTGAATCTCTTGGAGGAGTAGAATCTCTTGCAGGACATCCTGCTAGCATGACTCATGCCAGCATTCCTAAAGAGGAAAGAGAAAAAATAGGTGTTGTAGATTCTTTAATACGACTTAGTGTGGGTATCGAAGATAAAGAAGATTTGCTAGAGGATCTAAAGCAAGCTTTAGGTTGATTTTTCGTTGAACGAGGATTAAAATTAAAAGACTTTTAATCAATACTGTAGCTATAACCAACAGTAAACCAAAACATCCAATCGTTGTATTTATTTTGCGAGCCAATAGGCTCTAGACCATCTACAAAATCTGAAACATAATAATGCCATCTTAATTCTGCAAAAATATCTGACTTTTTAGTTATTTTATATTTAGCCCCAGCTTGAAAATTTGCAGATAAGGTAATACTAGAATCATTAGAAAAAGCGGGATCTTCTCCTGGACCCGCTAAGAAAGTAGGAAATGTTGTTTCTGGTAAACCAAGACCATCTTCTAGGGAAGTTTCAGCAACAGGAGAAAAGAAAACGAAATTCAATCCTATACCCCCATAAGGCGTAAAGCTTCCAGATCCTCTTTCAAAGTCTCTTATTCGCATAAGATAGTATTCTATACCAGATCCTATTTCTAGAACATTAGCTTTTGCAGTCATAGATCTAAGTTGTAGACCTCCTAGATTATCTTTATCCGCAAGAGCTCCAAAATGATTTAAGGTAGTAGTGTGGTATATTAAGGAAGATCTAACTTTAAAGTGTTGCTTTGAATAACTAGAAAATAAATCTGAATAGGCAAAATTCACTTAGTGATTGATCCCAAAACCAAAGCCTATATTATTATGTAATGCTTCACTATCTCCTCTTAAGCCATAGTCGCCCCTGAAAGAAATTGGACCAGCCATGAAACCAACTTCCTGGTATACCTGAACATGAAATTCGGAGGTTCCTAAGATTGAAAATAATAGAAAAACAATGATAGGATAAAGCTTGATTTTTATGTACAGAGGTTAATTGCAAACAAATATAGAAAAACAAAATTAAAGTGATAAAAAAAGTTTAAAATAAGAGATGTAAGCTCTTAGAAGTCAAACAAATATTAATCAATTTTTATGTTATCTCTAAAATCGAAATTATATCTTTGCGAGGCTATTAAAAAATCATCTCTACAATAAGAATAACAAAATGAATAAAGAACTTAAAGAATTTTTAAATACTGTGTCTGATAAAAATTCAGATCAACCTGAATTTTTACAAGCAGTCCACGAAGTTGCAGAAACGATTATTCCTTTTATGGAAGATCATCCAAAATATAAGAACCACAAACTTTTGGAGCGAATGGTTGAGCCAGAGCGCGTAATCATGTTTAGAGTAACTTGGATAGATGACGAAGGCCAGATACAAGTTAATAGAGGCTATAGGATTCAGATGAACTCTGCCATAGGACCTTATAAAGGAGGGCTTAGGTTTCACCCTTCTGTAAATTTAAGTATTTTAAAGTTTTTAGCTTTTGAACAAGTTTTTAAAAATAGCCTCACTACTCTGCCAATGGGAGGTGGTAAAGGTGGAGCTGATTTTGATCCTAAAGGTAAATCAGATAATGAAGTGATGCGCTTCTGCCAGAGCTTTATGACAGAATTATACAGACATATTGGTAACAATACAGATGTTCCCGCTGGAGATATTGGTGTAGGAGGTCGAGAAGTGGGTTATCTTTTCGGTCAGTATAAACGCATTCAAAATGAATTCACAGGTATTTTGACCGGTAAAGGTCAGTCTTATGGAGGGTCTCTTATACGTCCAGAAGCTACTGGATACGGGAATGTATATTTCACGAAAAACATGCTGGAAACTCAAGGAACAACATTGGAAGGGAAAACTCTTTTGATTTCAGGTTCTGGTAATGTTGCTCAATATTCTGCTGAAAAGGCTATTGAGTTAGGAGCAAAAATTCTTACTATGTCAGATTCTGGCGGTTACATTTATGATAATAATGGTATAGATAGAGAAAAACTTGATTTTATCATGAATTTAAAAAATGTCAAACGGGGAAGAATAGAAGAATATATAGAGAAGTACCCTTCTGCTAAATATGAAGAAGGTAAAACGCCTTGGCATGAAAATGGAGACATTGCAATGCCTTGTGCCACTCAAAATGAACTTCTAAAAGTTGATGCACAAGCTTTGGTTGATAATGGTTGTATGCTTGTAGGAGAGGGAGCCAACATGCCATGTACGCCTGAGGCTATTGAAATATTCCATAAAAATAAAATTTTGTTTTCTCCTGGAAAAGCTTCAAATGCTGGAGGCGTTGCAACATCAGGATTAGAAATGTCACAAAACTCTATGCGTTACAATTGGACTGCAGAAGAAGTAGATGCTAAACTCAAGCACATCATGAACGACATCCATGAAGCTTGTGTTACCTATGGTAAAGATGAAGATGGCTATGTAGATTATGTAAAAGGTGCTAACATTGCTGGTTTTGTAAAAGTAGCTGATGCTATGATTGCACAAGGCGCCGTATAGTCTAATTTTTATATATTATTAAGCCAGTTGAGGATAACTTCAATTGGCTTTTTTATTCAGAACTGATTTTTTTTACAATAAATTCACCTTTTAATAAGTTTTAAAACCCCAGACTTTATACCAATGAAGAATTTTGTTTTAATCTTTCTTATTTTGCCCTCTATTGTTTTAAGTCAAGACTTTTCCGATCGGTGGAAAGGTTATTTCTCTTATTACAATATTACAGATTTAGATGAAAGCGATAACAAGGTTTATGCTGCTGCGGAAAACGCCTATTTCATTTACGATATTCCTACTCAAACCATCCAGACAGTCACCTCAATAGAAGGCTTATCGGGTAATAAAATCTCTAAAATATACCATTCAAAAAACTATGGCTTAACTTGTATAGGCAACGAGGATGGTCTTATTCAAATTGTAATGGATAACAACCAAAACATATTTTCGGTTGTTGATATTAGAGATGAAATTTCTATATCGCCAAACAATAAACGCATCAACAATTTTTTTGAATTTGAAGGCAAGCTTTATATTTCTACCGATTTTGGGATTGCTGAATATAGTCTTCAAAATCTAGAGTTCGAAGATTCCTTTTTTATAGGAGAAAATGGAAGCCAAATTCAAATCAATCAGATTACCATTTTAGAGGGGAAAATCTACGCAGCCACAAGTCTAGAAGGCATTAAATCTGCAGATATTACAAATCCCAATTTAATAGATTTTGAGGCTTGGCAAACTGAATATACAGGGAATTGGAAAGGTGTTTTAAATTTTTCTAATACTATTTTTGGATTAAGAAATAACAATACAATTTCTACATTAGAAAATAGAAATGCTTCTTTTTTTGAAGATGCAGGTTCCAACGTTACGGGCTTCAACGTAAGTGGAGAACAACTTGTTATCACCGCTGCCGATAATGTATCGGCCTATAATTCTGAACTTAAACTGGAAGCTTTTATCGACCAACTTCAAGATGCAGAGTTTTCCATAAACACATCGGTATCTAGTAATGGACACTATTTTTTGGGGCATAGGAGTCTAGGTCTTCTCAATCTTCAGAACTCCACTACAACTACATTTTCAGAATTGAGTCCAGCTGGACCTTTATTAAATAAGATTTTCAGTCTAGAAGCCACGGCAAGTGATCTTTGGGTCACTTTTGGGGAATACGATCAATTTTTAAACCCTTTCCCTTTAAATTCTAGAGGCCTTAGCCACCTTACAGAAGAGGAATGGATAAATATTGATGTGGAGAATTTAAATAATGCGAGAGAGCTTTCTAATGTCTCAATTGACCCGTCTAACCCCAATCGTG
>Ga0307957_1000641_pt1 | contig 19873 bp, 16 predicted proteins | sample OrgLakmetagen490_FD_201830 | JGI IMG/M metagenome (GOLD analysis project Ga0307957, IMG submission 201830) | Saline water microbial communities from Organic Lake, Antarctica - #490 | ecosystem: Environmental > Aquatic > Non-marine Saline and Alkaline > Saline | place: Antarctica: Organic Lake... | reverse complement strand
GTTGATGGAGCTTGCCAGTTGCAACTGCAGCCGTTCCAGAATAAGGGCGTCCAGTATCTGGCGACGCAATGCTTCCTGTGGCGGCAACACGCCGGGGTTGCTGCTGTATTGCTGACGCACGGCCTGAACTCGACGGACCAGTTCGTTGGCGGTGACAACGTCTTCATTGGCAACAGCGATGACCCGGTCCAGCAACTCTTCAGCCTGGGTCGGCAAGCTCAGCCCCACCATTAACAACACGATGGCCCAGAGGCGATATACAGGGTAGAACACGGCTAAACTCCTGGTTGCAACGGCGTGTATCAGTTGGTTTTGAACGCCGTGGGTTAGGTGTAGTGAGTCTTTAATGATGTCGGAAACCATAATGAATGCGGCCAACCGGCATCGTTTCAGCGGTAATTGTACAGGCGACCACGATAACCCGGCACTTTTTCATCGAGCAAGCTTTCAACATTGCCCGTGCTGCCTCCCAGGCCCTTCAGCGTTACTTCAAATTTAACACCCTGCTCGTCTCTGCTGGCGAACAAGCCGGTTTCTGCATCTTCATCCGGGATGCTGTTGTAGCCAACCAAGCGCAAATTCCAGCAGCAACTGTCGTAGTCGAGACCGTAGACCAGGTCGGTGTAAGCGTAGTCATCGGTGGCCTCGCCCGTATCATCCAGCGGGCGCGACCAGTTAGCGTAGCCAATGAGCGCCAGGTTTTCACGGACTGTCCAGTACCCGGACGCGCCCAGACTTTGGTAGCCGGCCGGTGAGCGATCACCGCTGATTGCCAGGCGAATGAAACGGCGATCACTGGGTAAAAAGGTCACGTCCAGGCTGTAGTCGGTCAGATCAAGGGTCTGGTGTTCCAGTTGTGCGCTGGCATTCACTGCAATCTGGCGGGTTGGTGCCCAGCGGGCATCAAGGTAGTTCGGACTGAATTCGGGTTCAAAATCAGGGTCTTCTTCGACCGCTTTTTTTTCCCGAACTCTTTCCTGGCTGAATTTTATGCCTTTGCTCACGCCGAAAAACGCCAGTTCGCGTCCGCTGCGTTTTTCGCGCAGGCGGGTATCGAGTGCTGTGCTCAGCCGATTCATATCGCCAATGCGATCCAGACCGGAAAAGCGGGTTTTGCTGAACAGCGCGAAGTTGTTGCCAACCGCACTGGTGTTGAGGTCGGGCAGTTGATCCTGATCGACATAGGGTGTGTAAGTATAATAAAGACGCGGTTCCAGAGAGTGCACCCAGATATCCTGGCCTACGGCATAGGGCCGTTCGGCGATCAGGCGGCTGTCAACGGTAGCGCGCCAGCTCGCAACACCGGGGGTGGACGTAAAATCGTCTGATTCGAAATTGAACTGCGGGTCAAGCGAGTTTGATTGCTGGTACGTCAGTGCCAGACCTTCGATTTCTGGTCTTAAATAGCCCCAATCGATATCCAATGGGTAGCTGAGCCGGGTGTTCAGATACAAACGTTGCGAATCGGTGGCCAGATCGAGCTGAGCGGGTGACAGGTTGTTCAGGCGATCGTTATCGAGCTGGCGACTGAACAAACTGTAGGTGCCGGTCGCGCCAAGGTTCAAGTTGCCAGGCAAGCTAAGGCTGTTGTAGCGCAGGCTGAGTTCCGGCAGGCGTTTGAGTTTATGGCTGGCCGCGGTGACGGTGGTGTCTATGGGTTCCTGCCACTCGGCCAGCAAACTGGGTGATACGTTTCCAAACCGAGTGCTGGCGGTCACCTTTGCGGTTTGAAATTCTGCTGGGCTGTCCTGCACAGGCGTGGTGAAAGCAGAGCCAAATCGCAGCGTGCCGGTGCTGATACTTTGACGCAGATTCAGCGCCAGTTCCTGGTCTTCGACAATGTCGCCACCATAGTTGAAGTTTTGATCATAGCGAATATCACTGACCCAGCGTGTGTTCAGATCATAACCGGTGGCATCACCCAATTGTCCTGACTGCTGGTGACCTACTGCCCAGCGACGGGGCGCATCGGCTTCAGCATCCAGGGTGTCGTTGGCTTGTGAAACCTGAATATCAAGATCGGTAATACCGTTGTGATTATCGCTCAGAAAACGGAATTCGTTGCGTGCCAGCAAGCCGAGATCTGAATAATAATGCGGCGTAATGGTGGCATCGTAATTGGGAGCCAGGTTCAGGTAGTAAGGGACCGACAGTTCATTAAAGCCGGGGTTTTCAGTATCAAGACCATAGGTACCTGCCAGAAAACCGCTGCGACGGCGGTCATCAATCTGAAAGGAAACATAGGGCACGTACAATACCGGCACTGATTTGATATGAAAGCGTGCATGCCAGGCTTTGGCGATCCCGGTTTCCCGGTTTACTTCGAATCGTGCCGCGCGGATTTGCCAGGCTGGGTCTTGCGGCATACAGCGGGTAAACGCAACACTCTGGCCGGTCAGTACGCTGTCACCCTGGCGTGACATCTGGTTGGCATAGCCGTGAAAATCCTGGTCGTGCAGGGCAAAATATGCATTGCTAATGTCGGAGCTGCGCTCGTTAATATTGAGCAATGCACGGTCGCCCCCGACCATGGCACCAAGCGTGCGCAGTTGCACGTTGCCCATAAGTTCACCGATGCCGGTGCTGCGCTGGTAGGTTATTTCATCGGCCTGGAACTGAAAACTGTTTTGGCGGGCATTAACGTTGCCTACCAGGTGCGCTTCGTTCGATGTCAGTAAACGGCTTTCATCAAATTTGAAGAATAGCGGGCTTTGGTCATCTGGCTGGTCCAGATCAACGTTCGGGTCGAAACGTAGCGGATCGACAAAGCCGCCCGGGCAATAGGGTGCTATATTGGCCCGCTCTCTGGGGGGGAGATCACTGTAAGGTCGCCAATCGGTGAATACTCCGGCATTGTCACCGGACGCTATTGTTTCTGCCCGGGCATGAAGAGCCAGTCCGGATACGGCCAGGCCCATGGCAAGCGTCGCCCAGAGGGCGTTGTGAAGTCGATGTGGTAACGGCATACGGCCATGAACAGTGGTCAGAGACAGAAGCAGGCATAATACCGGAAAGGCGCACAGTGGCATACCGTAGCAGTGTGCAAACGCCCGGTCTGCGGTTAAGCTAAATGGTGAGTGACCGGGAGCGCAGTAGTCAACTGCGGCTTAAGCTAGAATGGCAGCACGAGTTCACCGAATTTGGATTTTCGCTGGCTTTACGCGAGTTATGCATTAACGACCAATAAAAAAGAGGAAAACAGGGTGCAGTGGTACGGAAAAGTCATTGGCGGTGCCATCGGTTTGTACACAGGTGGTCCGATAGGCCTGGCCCTAGGGTTATTGCTGGGCAATGCCTTTGACCGCTCTCGCGGTCAACCGGCTAACCCTTTTAACGGTGATGACCGCCGCGGCGTGATGCAAACCGTTTTCTTTCAGGCAACGTTCCGGGTGATGGGCAAGCTGGCCAAGGCCGACGGTCGGGTGAGTGAACACGAGATTGAGCTGGCACGCCTGGTCATGAACCGCATGGGGCTTGATGAAAAGCAGCGTATCGAAGCCATGCGGCTGTTTAATGAAGGTAAGTCACCGGAGTACGATATTGTGCCGGTGCTTGAAGAGCTGCGCGAAGTCATCGGTCGGCGGCAAACGCTGGGTCAGATCTTTCTGGAAATTCAATTGCAAACGGCCTATGCCGATGGCGGCCTTAGTGCCAGTGAGCAGCGAGTCATTCAACTGATCTGCAAGGCACTCGGCTTTAATAAATGGCAGTTTGAACTGATTCATCAGCGCATCAAGGCGCAGGCCCAGTTTTCCCAGTCCAGTCACGCGCCACGTCAATCCGGGCCGAGTATAGAACAGGCCTACAAAGTATTGGGTGTCGAAGCCGGTGCACCGGACGCAGAGTTGAAAAAGGCTTACCGGCGCTTAATGAACCAGAACCACCCTGACAAACTGGTTGCCCGTGGTCTGCCAGAAGAAATGACCGGTGTGGCCAAGGAAAAAACCCAGGAAATTCAGCAAGCTTACGAAATGATCAAACAGTCTCGTAAAGCAGCCTGAGCGCCATACAGACCCTTGAAAGTTCCCGGATCGCCGCTATGCAGGTAAGACAGTGTGCGTTTTAGTCATCTGATGAGTCAACGAGTTCGCTACCCTATGCCTATTTTTACCGATCGTTTAAATGCGGGTGCCCATGGAATCCCGCTGACCCTGGTTGAAACCTCTCAATTTGAATCGTTATTGCAGGAGCGTCCGGCACAGCAAGCCCGATGGCTGCGTGCCAGCGGGTATGCCGGCAAAGGCTTATGTCTGTTACCTGATGGTGAAGGCGCACTGGCTGAAGTGTTGGTCGGAGTGGTGTCGCTGAACGATCCCTGGATACTCGGTGATGTCGCCAGGCGCTTGCCGCAGGGCGAGTATCAGTTGCAAGGTAGCGATGATGTGCTCGATCGCGCAGGGTTGAGTTGGTTGCTGGGGACCTACCAGTTCGATCGTTACAAAGCCACAGAGCCAGCCAATGCGACGCTGATTATTGCCGATGAAGTCCGAGTCTACCGATTGCAGCGTCAGGCAGAAGGCGTCGCGCTGGTGCGCGATCTGGTTAATACGCCGGCGAATGACATGATGCCCGAGCACTTGTCCGAGGCGATGCACACGCTGGCTGATGGTTTTGGTGCAAGCTTCAGTGAGATTGTGGGTGAGCAATTACTGACGAAAAACTACCCGACCATTCATGCCGTGGGCCGCGCTTCGGTGCATGCGCCAAGACTGCTCGATATGCGTTGGGGTAACCCGGGCCATCCAAAGGTAACCCTGGTAGGTAAGGGGGTGTGTTTCGACAGCGGCGGGCTGGATATCAAACCCTCCGCTGGCATGCGTTACATGAAGAAAGACATGGGCGGTGCAGCCCATGTACTTGGTCTGGCACATATGATCATGTCGCTGGACTTGCCGGTGAACTTGCGGGTGCTGATTCCGGCGGTTGAAAATGCCATCTCCGGAAACGCGTTTCGCCCGGGTGACGTGATCAAAACCCGCAAGGGCCTGACCGTTGAGATCGATAACACGGACGCCGAAGGCAGGCTGGTATTGTGCGATGCCCTGGCCGAAGCGGATACCGAAACGCCAGACATGATCATCGACTTTGCCACCTTGACCGGGGCCGCTCGGGTGGCGTTGGGTACTGAACTTCCGGGCTTTTTTACTGATGCAGATGCGTTGGCCCGGGACATCAATCTGGCCGGTAAAAAGGTCAACGATCCGGTCTGGCAGTTACCGCTGCACACCCCCTATAACGATTTTCTGAACAGTGAGGTGGCCGATCTGGTCAATTGCCCAACAACGCCGTTTGGCGGTGCCATTACGGCGGGGCTTTATCTGAAACGTTTTGTCGAACTGACGCCCTGGGTGCATTTCGACATCATGGCCTGGAACCAGCGCGCGCTGCCGGGGCGGCCAGTCGGAGGCGAGGCCTTTGGTGTGCGTGCCGTATTTGAAATGCTCGAGCAGCGGTATAGGTAGGGAATTGACGTGGATCATTTACTGACGTTAGACATTAACTGACGTAAGACAAGTACTGACGAAAGACATGAAGTGACGTTGGACATTGAGTGCCGTATAACGCGGCGTGACGCCAAGCACAGCGATAGGCCGGTCTGCGTAACGTTTTTTAATGTCCTGCGTCCTTTCCTGTTTTGCGTTCCTTTCTGTTTTGCGTCTTTTTATGGTCTACGTCATTTCAAATGTTCCGTCGCTCCCGGCCCGAATCTTTCGGCTAGTTCAATGAAGTTGTTGAGGTAGGGGCTGCTGCTCTCTGCGCTGCGGATGGCCGCATAAAGCGTGCCATGCAAGCCCTGTTCACCCAGCGGACGAGAGATCAGTGAGGAGGTGGGTTGTTGTGAATAGCGCAGCACCCAGTCGGGCAGGGCTGACAGGCCACGTCCGCTGGCTACCAACAGCAAAATCACGGCAGTCAGTTCCGACTGGCGAATGGATTTTGGCTCGACACCGGCCGGGCTAAGAAAGTGTTTGAACACGTCCAGCCGGTCGCGCGATACCGGATAGGTGATCAGTTGCTCGGTTTTAAGGTCGTTGGCAGCGATCCAGTCTTTCTGTGCCAGAGGGTGGTTTTGGGCCATCACCAGGCGACCTTCATATTGAAATAAGGGGCGAAATTCGAGATCACTGGCGTCGACCGGGTCTGATGAAATCACCAGATCCAGCTCGCCCTCGCGCAAGGCGGTTATCGAGTCAAAGCTCAGCCCCAGGCGAATGTCGATATCGACCAGGGGCCAGGCTCTTTTGAAACGCTCCAGTACAGGCATCAGCCAGTCGAAACAGGCGTGGCACTCGATAGCAATATACAATCTCCCCGCTTCCCCGCTGGCCAGACGGCTTAGCTCCTCTTCCACATCGGCCATGCGTGGCAATACCTGATCCGCCAGATGAACCAGTTTGTAGCCCGCCGGTGTCAGGCGGATTGGTCGCGTGTGCCGCAAGAACAGTGACACATCAAAGTGATGCTCCAGGCTTTTCAACTGATGAGACAGCGCCGATTGAGTGATGTGCAATTGCTTGGCCGCTCTGGCCAGATTGCCGCTGTCAGCGATGGTTTTCAGGCTGTGCAGATGTCGCCGCTCCAAAAACATATGAATCCTATTTGATAAAAACGTGAAAAATATGAGATGGAATTGAATCTTGCTCATGGTCACACTCTGTCCCCAGTGAATCAACAGCCAATTTCAATCAATAGCAAAGCAGGGAGTTAACATGTCACTCGCACATACTCTGGGTTTTCCGCGCATGGGTGCGCAGCGGGAACTGAAATTCGCACTTGAATCCTATTGGGCCGGCGACTGCAGCCAGGACGAGCTGTTAGAGGTGGGGCACCGTCTGCGTCATCGGCATTGGCAATTGCAGGCCGACGCCGGGCTCGACGTGGTGACCGTGGGTGATTTCTCCTATTACGATCAGGTACTTGATACCTCGGCGTTACTGGGTGTGGTGCCCGAGCGCTTTGGCTGGAGCGGTGACCAGGTCGATCTCGACACGTATTTTCGCATGGCGCGGGGGCGGGCACCGTCCGGCACATCCGCTGCTGCCTGCACCATGACCAAGTGGTTTGACACCAATTATCATTATCTGGAACCGGAAGTCCGCACGGATCAGCGGTTTTCGATCAGCACAACGGCTCTGTTTGATCAGATAGATGAAGCACGCGCAGCGGGCCACACGGTGAAGCCTGTTATTCTGGGGCCACTTACCTGGTTGTGGCTGTCGAAACCGGCCGGTGAAACCTTTGATCGTCTGGAGCTGCTGGATTCGCTGCTCGATACCTATGCCGAGATTCTCAATCGTCTTGCGGGTCAGGGCGCAGGCTGGGTCCAGATAGACGAGCCGGCCTTGGTGCTGGATTTGCCACAAGCGTGGAAGTCAGCCTTTGAGCGAGCTTACCACCGGCTTAAGTCGGCCCCGGTAAAGATCTTGCTGGCCACCTATTTTGGCGGGCTGGAAGACAACGTTACCCTAACGTGCAACCTGCCGGTCGCTGGCATTCATCTGGATGCCGTTAGCGCCCCTGATGAAGTGACTCAGGTAGTCGACTGGCTGCCAAGTCATAAAGTGCTCTCCCTGGGTCTGGTCAGCGGGCGGAATATCTGGCGTACCGATCTGGACCAGGCATTGCAAACGCTGAAGACGGCGCAGGCAAAGCTGGGTGATCGGCTTTGGGTAGCGCCTTCCTCATCGCTGCTGCACGTGCCAGTAGACCTGGCTCAGGAAACTGAACTGGACAATGAGCTGCTTAGTTGGCTGAGCTTTGCGGTGCAAAAGCTTGACGAAGTGGTATTGCTCAAACGTGGCCTGGGTGACTCGCCCGATGAGCAAACGCTTGGCGCATTGCGTTCTGCGGCTGACGCGGTTCGCCAGCGCCGTCATTCGCCGCGTCTTAGATTAACAGGCGTTCGTGATCGGCTCGCGAGCCTAACCACGCTGACGTCAGCCCGCACCGAATCGTTCAGTCAACGTCGCGCAGCCCAGCAGAAGGTGCTGCCCTTGCCATTGTTCCCGACCACAACCATTGGCTCTTTTCCTCAAACTCATTCTATTCGCCAGTTGCGTCGGGATGTTCGCCGGGGTGAGCTGTCTCAGGCTGAGTATGAGCGTCGTATCGAAGCCGAGATCTACGATACTGTGAAAGCTCAGGAAGCACTCGGACTGGACGTGCTGGTGCATGGTGAGCCAGAGCGCAATGATATGGTCGAGTACTTCGGTGAGCAATTAGGCGGTTTCGCATTTACCCGTTTCGGCTGGGTGCAGTCTTACGGATCGCGTTGCGTTAAACCACCGGTTCTGTTTGGTGACGTACAGCGCCCGGCACCGATGACGGTGCGCTGGGCCCGATATGCGGCCAGCCTGACCGACAAGCCGATGAAAGGCATGCTGACCGGTCCGGTTACCATTCTGAACTGGTCCTTTGTTCGTGATGACCAGCCACGCCGCGATACTGCCCTGCAATTGGCGCTGGCGTTGCGTGATGAAGTGCTTGATCTGGAGGCTGCAGGTATTGGCATTATCCAGATTGATGAAGCTGCTTTGCGCGAAGGTTTGCCGTTGCGTCGCCGACACTGGCAAAACTATCTCGACTGGGCCGTGGGTGCCTTTCGTCTGACGGCCAGCGGTGCCGCAAGCGACACTCAGATTCACACCCACATGTGTTATTCGCAGTTTAATGACATTCTCGGCTCCATCACGCAGATGGATGCGGACGTGATTACCATTGAGACGTCGCGTTCCGATATGCGGTTGCTTGAAGCGTTCAAGGCGTTCCAATACCCGAACGATATAGGCCCGGGTGTGTATGACATCCACTCACCCAATACGCCCAGTGTTGAGCAGATTGTCGATTTGCTCGACCGCGCCGCAAGCGTCATTCCGGCACAGCAGCTTTGGGTTAACCCGGACTGTGGCTTGAAAACACGTCGCTGGGAAGAAGTTACACCTGCGCTTGAAGCTATGGTGTCGGCAGCGAAAGTCGTTCGACAGCGATATGCAGCGCAGGCGGTAGCGGAGGGCCGGAGCGAGCACGCCTGACCTTATGTATTACTGTGCTTGAAGGCGGTGGCAGTAGCGCCATCGCAATTTCCTGCTGGCTCCCGTTAAAAGCGTCTTTCGTCGCAAAACTATCCAAGGTACACTGTTGTTATCGGCGCGGATAAACCTCAGAAACATCCCCCGGTATCAATGAAACCCGATTCAAGCAGCAGTGTCGGCGTCGGAGTCGCAGGTACGCCCTCGACCGGTCGGCTGTATTGGCAAAGTCGCTTACCGGCGCCCTTGCTTGAATGCACGCTGAAGATCGCTCCAACTTCGGAAAGAGCGTCGTTCTTGGGTCATTGCGAAGGTGCACACCATGACACAAGCTGCGCATGAGCCGGAAATGTTATCCGGCGGCCAAATGCTGATCCGATCGTTAAAAGACCAGGGCGTTGAATACATTTACGGGTATCCCGGTGGGGCCGTACTGCACATTTATGACGCCATTCACAATCAATCCGATGTAAAGCACATTCTGGTGCGTCATGAGCAAGCGGCCACTCACATGGCTGACGCTTATGCCCGTGTCAGCGGTAAAGCGGGCGTAGTGCTGGTCACGTCGGGCCCGGGTGCGACCAACGCCATCACCGGCATTGCCACGGCTTACATGGACTCTATTCCCATGGTGGTGATCACGGGTCAGGTAATGAGTCACCTGATCGGTGAAGATGCCTTCCAGGAAACGGATATGATGGGTTTGTCCCGGCCGATTGTTAAGCACAATATTTCCGTGCGCGATCCGGCAGACATACCGACCATTATCAAAAAAGCCTTCTATATCGCCGAAAGTGGCCGGCCCGGCCCGGTAGTCATCGATATTCCTAAAGATATGACGATGCCTAACGAGAAGTTCCCGTATGAATACCCGGATCGCATCAAGATGCGCTCCTATAATCCGGTAAAGAAAGGGCACAGTGGCCAGATTCGCAAGGCGGTCAATGCATTGCTGCAGGCCAAGCGGCCGATCATTTACAGCGGTGGTGGTGTCATTCTTGGCAAGGCCAGTGATGAATTAACGCAGTTAGCTCACCAGTTAAATTATCCGGTCACTAATACGCTTATGGGGCTTGGAGCGTTTCCTGGATCAGATGGACAGTTTGTCGGCATGCTCGGTATGCATGGTTCTTACGAGGCCAATATGGCCATGCATAATTCCGATTTGATCCTGGCGGTAGGGGCACGTTTTGACGATCGGGTGACCAATAACCCCGCTAAGTTCTGTCCGGATGCGACCATCATTCACATCGATATCGATCCTGCCTCCATATCCAAGATTATCCAGGCAGATATTCCCATTGTCGGGCCAGTTAAGGCTGTATTGAAAGAAATGCTGGAGCAGATCGAGCAATCAAAATTTAAAGTCGACACTGATTCTTTGGCCTTGTGGTGGGCGCAGATCGATGAATGGCGTGAGCGTCACGGTGGCCGGTATCGCAGTGACGACTCGGAAAAAATGAAGCCGCAGCACGTCATTGAAACATTGTGTAAGGTAACTCGGGGCGACGCGTACATTTGTTCTGACGTTGGTCAGCACCAGATGTTTGCGGCCCAGTACTACAAGTACAACAAGCCAAATCGCTGGATCAATTCCGGGGGCCTTGGCACCATGGGCTTTGGCCTGCCAGCGGCCATGGGGGTTCAGTTGAACAATCCCGAGGCGGCGGTGTGGTGTGTTACCGGGGAAGGCTCGATCCAGATGAACATTCAGGAGCTGGCAACCTGTAAGCAATACCAATTGCCGGTTAAGGTTTTGTGCATGAATAACGGTTATCTGGGCATGGTACGCCAATGGCAGGATATGAATTACGAGTCTCGTTATGCAAATTCCTACGTCGATTCATTGCCCGATTTTGTGGCATTGGCGCATGCTTATGGTCATGCCGGTATGCGTATTGAATCTCCGGACGAGCTTGAAGCTAAGTTAACCGAGGCGATGGCAATTACTGACAGGGTGGTGTTTATTGATGTCCTGATTGACCCTGATGAACACGTCTATCCGATGCTGGTTCCCGGCGGCTCTTTGGCTGATATGTTCCTGAGCAAGACGGAGAGGACCTGATCATGCGGCATATCATTTCAGTATTAATGGAAAACGAAGCCGGCGCATTGGCGCGTGTTGTTGGTTTGTTCGCGCAGCGTGGCTATAACATTGAGAGCCTGAACGTGGCCCCGACAGAAGACGAAACACTGTCGCGTTTGACGCTGGTCACCAAGGGTGAAGATCGGGTGGTGGAACAGATTACTAAGCACCTGAACAAGCTGATTGAAGTGGTCAAACTGGTTGATTTGACTGAAGGGTCGCACATTGAGCGTGAACTGATGATGGTCAAGGTGCGTGCAACCGGAGCCCAGCGGGAGGAAGTCAAACGCACCTGTGATATCTTCCGCAGTCAGATCATTGATGTCACCCCGACGACCTACACGATTCAGGTAACCGGCAACGAAGAGAAAGTCAGTGCTTTCATGGAAGCGCTCAGCGGCGCGACTATTATGGAAGTTGCACGAACCGGTGTGTCCGGTCTCGCGCGCGGCGACAAGAGCCTGAGTCTGTAACGCCAACCTTTGCCGGTTTGTTAAAGGCGGGCGAGGCCCGCCTTTTTGCATTTGGGCGCTTGCCGGGCCGATTCGGTCGTAATTGGAGGTACTGCCATGCCCTTATCAAGTATGTTCCTGGCCAGCCAGGCCGCTACATTGATGGCGCTGGAAAAGCAGCTAACACAAGAGCTGGCGTATTTCACAGATGCGGCAGCCCCGGTGACCCTCGACCAGTCTCAGGTCGGGCGCTTGTCACGTATCGATGCCATTGGCCAACAGGAGATGCATAAGGCCGCCGCCGCGCAAACTGAGCAACGCTTACGACGCGTCTTGGTGGCGAGGCGAAAGCTGGATGGGGATGATTACGGGTTATGCGAGCAGTGTGATGAGCCGATCCAGCAACGCAGACTGGAAGCCCAGCCGGAGGTTATCTATTGTATGGGTTGTCAGGGTGCCAGCGAAGCTCATTGATCGTCGCTGTTGGCGCGGCGGTTGCTCGGCTTGATAATGTATTTCTTTTTGCTTTTTTTGCGTTCTCGGATGGCGATGCGAACCAGTCCGATGATCATCAGAGCCAGTAGCAGGGCGATGATGCCGCTGATAGTGTTGCATAGCCACTCCGGGTCGCATTTCATGCCAATGTGAATCATGATGACCTCCCGAATGAGTGACAGCAGGGCCATGCGACTGCACACTCAGAGTTTTTTGATGTTAGCAGCCATGCTGTAAATCTGAATAGTAGCTTATTACGCACCTTATACGAGGAAAACCGTTGCACGACGTTGTCCTGTTTGCTCGTCAACCGATATTCGACCGTTCTCTGCAGGTGTTTGCCTATGAGCTGTTGTTTCGACAGGGTGCGGCCACTCAGGCCGATTTCAGTGATCCGGATATGGCCACTCGCTCTGTCATGCTCAACGCCTACACCCATAACGATACCCTGAAGGCGCTCAACAACAAGCCCGGTCTGGTGAACGTCACTAAAACAATGCTCTGCGCCCTGCCGGATATACTGCGTGACACCATGTACATTGAGGTTCTGGAAGATTACCACGCCGATGAGGATTTGTTGCCCTTGCTCAGTGGACTGAAAGCAAGAGGGTTCAAGCTGGTGCTGGATGATTCTGAGGAAAAGGACTACCGTCCTGACCTTATTAACCTGGTCGATATGGTCAAGATAGACGTTTTGGCTACCCCGCCAGATACGGTTGCGCCCCTGCTTGAACGCCTTAGGCAGCATCAGGTAACGCTGGTGGCCGAAAAGATTGAAGATCACGCTATGTACCAGCTATGCCTGGCTCAGGGGTTTGATTATTTCCAGGGCTATTTTTTTTGCAGGCCTGAGCCGATTCGGGGCCAGCAAGTGGATCCGAATCGTTTGGGTATGCTGACCTTACTGGCTGACCTGTACCGTCGCGATGTCGAGATTGAAACCATATACAAACACGTTCAACGCGATACTGTTCTATCCTTTAAGTTGTTGCAGTTGGTAAACTCGGCCTTTTACAGACGCGCCAGCTCCATTGAGTCATTGCATCAGGCGGTCACCCTGCTGGGTCTGGATCGCATCCGCAGCTGGGTGACCCTGGTTAACATGAGCCGATTGTCGGACAAGCCAGGAGAGTTGCAACGAGAAGCACTGACGCGGGCCTTTTTCTGCGAATACCTGGCTGGCTTGCAATCAGGCCTGACCGCGCAGTCCGGATTTACCGTAGGCCTGTTGTCGGTACTGGACGCCTGGCTGAACCGGTCGATGCAGCAGATCGTTGAACAATTGCCGCTCAGTGCAGAAGTGGCGGCTGCGCTGACCAGACGTGAGGGGCGGCTGGGCTCGATATTGAGCGTCGCGATCGACTATAGCCATTCACACTGGGACGCTTTGCCACAGAAAGCATTGCGAGCCCAGGATGCGGCGCAGTTACAGGAAGCCTATTATCAGGCAGTGTTGCGCGCCGATGAACTGCTCGATTGAGCAAGTACCGGTCTATTTTTCTGGCCGGTTATCGAGAACAGAGGGTCACGATGTTTACATTGGTTCAACATCCGGATAGCTGGATAACCCATACGCAGGCGCATCAGGTGCAGAGTCTCAAACGAGTGTCATCGCACCCCGATGAGACACTGTCTCTGGGTCGCGATGCACTGCGTCGCACAGACACCTCTGACTGGGCTCTGGTTAAACCCCTTGAAGGCGTTATTGGCTTATCGGTAGAAAGCACGCGGCTGTTTGCGCTGGAGGCTGAAGATTGCTGGTGCGGGCAGATTGGTGACGTGCTGGAATGGTTTCAGGAAGGCTCTGTTAAAGTGGCTGTCTGGCATTGGTCAAGTATCAATCCTGAAGATGTGTCAACACTGGTCACCGGATTCAGCGACGCTATCCTGAACCTGGCCTTGCACAATTCCAAGATGCCGGAAGACCCAGCGCCCGGGTTTGAATTTTTCAAGTCGGGTGATGTCATTATTCGCGAAGGCGAGCCGGCTAGCTGTGTATTTACGCTTATCGAAGGGCGTGCCAGGATCATGCGTGACGGGGTTCAGCTGGGCGTGGCTCGGGAGGGAGAGATTCTTGGATTGCAGGCGATGCTGCTGCATTCCACCCGAACTGCTTCAGTCATTGCTGAAAGTCCTTGCAGTGCGGTGCGAGTCGATTACGACAAGTTTCAAAATTTGATCGCGTCACGACCGGAACTGGTGCTATCGACGCTGGAGACCATGGCCACACATATTGAACGAATGAACGAGCGTTTACTGGATGCCGGAACAAATCCGGTCTGACATCGGAAGCCACTAGCATGGCTGCCTGTTCAATGCAGCCCGAAAGAGGCCCCTCCGCGCATTCTGCGGACAGAGCCAGGCGGGCATTTTGTTGTTTAACCGAGATAAAAAAAGCCTGCCAGATCGGCGGGCTAATGCTCACTCCCTCTTGGGGACCTCACTGAGATCGTTAAAGGGTCCCGATGCTCTCAGGCTTCAACGAGACGCTTCATGTCTGTCATATAGCCGCGCAATTCTTCACCAATCCACTCGATAGGGTGGTTGCGAATGGCGGTGTTGACCTTGATCAGCTCAATGTTATCGACCGGGCCGGATGCGGCAGCACCGAGGCCCTTGCCGATAACATCGGTTCCGATTTTTGGCATAAAGTGTTCAGCCAGCAGCGGCACTGCCGCGTTAGAGAAGAGGTAGTTGCCGTATTCAGCGGTATCGCTGATCACGACGTTCATTTCATACAGCTTTTTACGAGCAATGGTATTGGCGATCAGCGGCAGCTCGTGCAGTGACTCGTAATACGCGCTTTCTTCGATAATGCCACTTTCAACCATGGTTTCGAATGCCAGTTCTACGCCAGCTTTTACCATGGCTACCATCAGGATGCCGTTGTCGAAGTATTCTTGCTCGTTCAGATCATTGGCCGCAACGGGGGTTTTCTCGAAGTCAGTTTGGCCGGTGGCTTCGCGCCAGCCGAACAAATCTTTATCGTCGTTGGCCCAGTCGGCCATCATGGTGTCACTGAAGTGCCCGCTAATGATGTCGTCCTGGTGTTTCTGGAACAGGGGGCGCATCAGCTCTTTGAGTTCTTCCGATAGCTCATAAGCACGTACTTTAGCTGGATTGCTGAGGCGGTCCATCATGGTGGTGATACCACCGTGCTTGAGCGCTTCGGTGACAGTTTCCCAGCCATATTGAACCAGTTTGCTGGCATAGGCTTTGTCGATGCCCTCAGCCATCATCTTGTCGAAGCAGAGCAAGGAGCCAGCCTGCAGCATGCCACACAGAATAGTCTGCTCGCCCATCAGGTCGGACTTAACTTCGGCTACGAATGAGCTTTCCAATACCCCAGCACGGTGACCACCGGTTGCCGCTGCCCACGCCTTTGCAATTTCAAAGCCTTCGCCATTCGGGTCGTTTTCCGGGTGAACAGCGATCAGCGTAGGTACACCAAAACCGCGTTTGTACTCTTCGCGTACTTCAGTGCCCGGGCACTTGGGGGCCACCATGACAACGGTGATGTCGTCTCTAATTTTTTGTCCTACTTCAACAATATTGAAGCCATGTGAGTAACCCAGGGCGGCGCCTTTTTTCATCAGCGGCATGATGGTTTCGACGACATTGCTGTGTTGCTTGTCCGGTGTCAGGTTAACGATCAGGTCGGCCTGAGGAATCAGCTCTTCGTAGGCAGCGACCTGAAAACCGTTTTCGCTGGCGTTTTTCCATGACTGGCGCTTCTCATCAATAGCGGCCTGACGCAGGGTATAGGAAACGTCCAGACCGGAGTCACGCATGTTCAGACCCTGGTTCAAGCCCTGGGCACCGCAACCGACGATGACCACTTTTTTGCCTTTGAGTGCGTCACACTCATTAGCGAATTCGGATTTTTCCATAAACCGGCATTTACCCAGCTGGGCTAACTGCTGGCGAAGATTCAGGGTGTTGAAATAATTGCTCATGCTGTGTCCTGTAAACGCTGAAGGTGGTTTGTCCACCGTTACAGACCAGTGTACCGAAGTGAGAATGTTGCTGGAAATGAATTGTTCGAAACAGTTCATTGCATATTGTGGTTCAACATTGCTCGGCCGGTGACGCGATTCGCATTTGCCAATAGCGGGCTGCTAATGTTGCATTTGCTGCAATACCAGCTGACTCATGGCATACTCGGCGGCAATCATAGGAGGCTTTATATGGACCTTCGTTCACTCAAGCAGTTCCTGCATCTGTCGCAAACGTTGCACTATGGTAAGACATCGGAAGCCATGCATGTCAGCCCCTCTACGTTGAGTCGTAGCATCGCCCGGTTGGAGGATGAATTAGGCGCTACCTTGTTCGAACGGGACAATCGCACCGTTGCATTGACTCAGGCTGGCCGACTGTTTCGCGAGTTTGCGGAATCGACGCTGGGGCACTGGCAGGAATTGCGGCATAAGTTGCAAAACGATCCTGGCGAATTGCGCGGCCAGGTCAGGCTGTATTGTTCGGTCACGGCCAGCTATTCATTTATGCTGGCAGTGCTCACCGAGTTTCGCAAGCGCTATCCGAATATTGAAGTGGTACTGGAAACCGGAGATGCCGCCCAGGCGGTGCAAAAAGTAATGGATGATGAGACTGATGTGGCCGTCGCACCGCGGCCAGACCATCTGCCCAACCCTCTGACATTCTCATCCATTGTCGAAACACCGTTGGAATTTATCGCGCCGCTCATCGATTGCCCAGTACGCAGTCTGCTGCGGGAAACGCCCATTCCCTGGGGGCAGATTCCTTTTGTGGTGTCAGAGTACGGGCTGGCCAGGAAACGGCTGGATCACTGGTTCCGCGGGCAGTCGATCAAACCGAATATTTATGCGCAGGTGGCTGGAAACGAAGCCATTGTGAGCATGGTAGGGCTGGGATTTGGCATTGGCGTGGTCCCTGGGCTGGTGATCGAAAATAGCCCGCTGAAAGACAAAATCGAGCGCATTGCGACCGAAACGGCACTTGTGCCATTTGATGTTGGAGTCTGTGTTTTGAACCGCCGGCTGCAAGACCCACTGGTTAATGCGTTTTGGCGGACTGCCGTTGATACCACTGCCCATTGAGATCGCAGAGTTGGAAACATATCACATTTTGCTAGCGCCTCAACCGGTGCGACCATGTTAAAAGAAGGGGGGAGCCATGAGTTCCACAGAAGAAAAAACCACCGAAAATGAGCCGTTGTCAGGGCAGCAGCTGCCCAGTCACCGGCGCGGAATCTATTTGTTACCCAATCTGTTAACTACTGCAGCTCTGTTTGCTGGCTTTTACTCTATTGTATTGTCGTTGAATGGCAGTTTTGTCCGGGCAGCCATGGCCATATTCGTGGCCCAGATTCTGGACGGTATGGATGGGCGTGTTGCCCGTATGACACATACCCAGAGTGAGTTTGGTGCCCAGTATGACTCGATGTCTGACAACCTTGCTTTTGGCGTTGCGCCGGCCATTCTGGTGTTTCAATGGTCACTGTACAGTCTTGATAATCTGGGCTGGGTTGCTGCCTTTATCTTTGTCGCCGGTGCCGCTTTGCGGCTCGCCCGGTTCAATACTCAGATCAATTCGGTCGACAAAAAGTTTTTTGTTGGCCTGGCCAGCCCTGCTGGAGCAGGGGTGCTCTGGGCAACGGTCTGGGCACTGGGCACACACGGAGTAGAAGGCGAGTCTGTGGCCTGGTTGATGGTTGTTATTGTTCCGTTGATTGGTGCCATGATGGTCAGTCCGATACGCTATTACTCGTTTAAGGACCTCAGCGACAAGGGGCGGGTGCCCTTTGTAGTCTTGCTGGCTTTCATCATGGTAATCGCCGTGATTGCGCTTGATCCGGGTCCTGTGCTGCTGGCATTTGCGGTCATTTACGCACTGTCCGGCCCTGTCTTTGAGGTTTGGCGGCGACTGCGGTTGTACAAGAACGCCAGGAAAGTTGAACCGACCGACTGATATATGCGTTGTCAGCGTCAGCGCCTGCACATAAAAAGAATGTAAAGGCGCTGTTCCATGCTCTGGCTTGTGCCAAGCTTTGAAAGCTTGCTTGCTTATGGCTGGATGCGCAGACAGTCACACCCCTTCCGAAAATCTTCCAGATTGAAACCAGTCGGCGCTTAATTTCGTACTCTTTCCATACCCAACGGGATTTGTTCTATGTTAATCAAACATGCGTCAGACTTGACTGAAAATGATGTAACTCCGCTGTCGTCCTATCTGAACCGCAGGCATATCATTCAGGCCGCAGGCGGTATCGCGCTGGCTGGTATGGTGCCCGGTGCTTTTGGTGAAACTCGCGACACGCCCACATGGCTGGGTCGAAAAGTTGACCAAACGGTGTTTCGAAGTATTACTACTGATGAAGGGATTACCGAGCGCGCAGATGCGACTTCTTATAATAACTTCTATGAATTCGGAAACGGGAAAGGTGATCCGGCCAAATACTCCGGTGACTTCAATCCCTATCCGTGGGAGATTACAGTCGACGGGGCATGTAATAATCCGGGTACTTTTGATCTTGAGTCGCTGTTAGCGTCTCAGTCCACGGAAGAACGTATCTACCGGCTTCGTTGTGTTGAAGCCTGGTCCATGGTCATCCCCTGGATCGGAGTCGAGTTGGGCAAGCTGCTTCAGCAGTTTGAGCCTACCAGTGACGCGCGCTACGTGGCCTTTGAAACCATCGAGCGTCCTGAAGAGATGCGTGGTCAGCGTAGCCGGTTCTCGTTTATTGACTATCCCTATGTCGAAGGCTTGCGTATGGATGAAGCCATGCATCGACTGTCTTTTTTGGCCGTTGGTATGTACGGCGAGCCATTGCCCAATCAGAACGGAGCACCCATACGACTCCTGATGCCTTGGAAATACGGCTTCAAGAGCATCAAGTCGATCTCAAGAATCAGCTTTGTCCGGGATATGCCACCAACAACCTGGAACCTGAGCGCTTCGAATGAATACGGCTTCTATGCGAACGTCAACCCTGAAGTGGACCATCCTCGCTGGAGTCAGGCGAGTGAGCGCCGTATCGGAGAGGCCGGTAAGGTAGATCGCATTGATACCCGGCTGTTTAACGGTTATGACGAAGTTGCTCCGCTATACGCTGATATGGATCTGAGGAAGTTTTTTTGATCTTTGGCTCAGACATTCTGAAGCAAGGGCCGCTTTGGTGGCTGCTGTTTAGTCTGGCTTTTGTTCCGGCGATCTATTACTGGGGGCTCTTTGTTTTTGATCCCCGTTCGCTGGGCGTCGATTCACTTGAAGTGGTGCTCCAGGGAATGGGGCACTGGGCCCTGTGGATGCTTCTGATCACGCTGTCGTGTTCAACACTGAAGCGGCATACCCCGTTGCCCAATCCGGTTCGCTATCGTCGCATGCTGGGGCTTTACACCTTTTTCTACGCAACGTTGCATCTGGGTACCTATGTGATCGGGTGGATCGAACTGGACGCACAGGTGTTTTTTGATGACCTGAGTAAACGCCCTTTTATCTATCTGGGCATGATCGCCTGGGTGTCATTGCTGGCTCTGGCCGTTACGTCGCCAAAAGCCATGGTGCGCAAACTTAAAAAGAACTGGAAACGGTTGCATCGACTGGTCTATCTCATTCTGGTCCTAGCCGTTATCCATTTCTGGATGCAGTCCAGGGCGTCTTCTTTTGAAGCATGGCTTTATACCCTGGCGGCTGTGTTCCTTTTCGGTGAGCGAGTCTGGCTGAAAGGGCGCGCCCGCCTTCGTGCCAACCACCAGGCTAGTGCTGCAGGATGATGGTTGTTGCCTGTAAAAATGGCTGTTTCATCGGCATCAGAGCCCGGTGTTTTTCCG
>Ga0307957_1000625_pt1 | contig 20066 bp, 16 predicted proteins | sample OrgLakmetagen490_FD_201830 | JGI IMG/M metagenome (GOLD analysis project Ga0307957, IMG submission 201830) | Saline water microbial communities from Organic Lake, Antarctica - #490 | ecosystem: Environmental > Aquatic > Non-marine Saline and Alkaline > Saline | place: Antarctica: Organic Lake... | reverse complement strand
TGAAGGTGAGGACTCCAATCTATATGATGTTTTAAAATTTGGAGAATCTCCAAATCCAGAAAACGATTTGCTACACGAATCGCTTCAAACAGAAATAGAAAGAGCTCTAGAAACCTTAACCACACGAGAGGCTGATGTCATCCGTCTTTACTTTGGATTAGGAAATCAACAACCTATGACTTTAGAAGAAATTGGAGAGACTTTTGGACTTACTAGAGAAAGAGTAAGACAAATTAAGGAAAAAGGCGTTAGACGTTTAAAACACACTTCTAGAAGCACCATACTCAAAACATACCTAGGTTAGCTTTTAAAAATAAGATTGCATAAACACAGAAAACCAGCAAAATTTAAATTGCTGGTTTTTTATGGTTTTTATTTAAACAAAAATGATTCCTTTGAAATGGCTGAACCGATAAAAATAAACCTTTATAAGAATTGAATTCAAGTTTCAGAACAAAAAAACCTGTGATCTGGAACTTCTAACATAATATTTGAGGTCAACAAGTTTAGAATTTCTCCCTTCACCAATCCTCCCTCTCATCTACAAATTTCTTTTAAATCGTTGCCAAAAACTTTGTTTTTCAACACCATAACCGTAGCCGTACTTATTACCGTAACCATAATTGGCAATTTTCACGTCGTTGAGAACAAAACCGATATCTTTAAGCTTGCCATCTTCTTTAGAATCGTTAACAAAGTCTAGGAGACGTTTTTCTGTATATCCAGCACGAACTACAAACAAACTAAGGTCAGCATTGTGGTTGATCAAAAAAGTATCGGAAACCAACATCACTGGCGCAGTATCCACAATGATATAATCATAATTGGTATTGGTTTTAAGTTCTTTAAACAGCAATTCTGCACGATCGGTACGCCAAAGTCTAGCTGGGTCTGGAGCTATTATACCAGATAGCAACAAGTCTAAACTTTCGTGTAAACCAGAAGGTTTAATCAACTCATTTAACTCTAAATCTGGATCGACTAAGAATTCGCTAATCCCATTAAGATCTTTGGTTTCTTCCGCATAACGTTGCAATTGCGGGTTTCTTAAATCTGCTCCGACAATCAACACCTTTTTACCAACATTAGCCAAAGTCAATGCCAAATTAAAGGATACAAAAGTCTTCCCTTCACCTTTAATGGCAGACGTCACAAAAATCATGTCCGCTAGAGATTTATCTTCTTTAGCTTCCAACAAATATTGCATATTGGTATGTAAGATCCTAAAGGCTTCAGACAAGACTGAACGGTCATTCTTTTGAATTAATTCATTGTCTTTGCTTCCCAATCTTGGAATTTCTCCCGCTAATGGAATATCATAAGTCGCATCTTCCAAGTCATCTTGGTCATTGACTTTGTTGTCCAGTACATATTTAAAATAAATAATGATAAAAGGAAACACGATTCCCAAAACCAAAGCGATAAGTAAAATGATGTTCTTTTTAGGCGATACTGGTTCATAGCTTGTAAAAGCACGATCTACAATCTTGGCTTTTGGTGCGGTGACCGCTAAAGACAAACTGGTTTCTTCACGTTTTTGCAGTAAAAACAAGTATAAGGCTTCTTTGATATTTTGTTGACGTTCTATGCCTCGGTATTCTTTTTCCTTGCTAGGAATGGAAGAAATTCTCGATTTTAAAGCAGAAGCTTCTTCAGCCAAATCAGCTTTTATAATTTCTAGATTGGCATTCATTCGGCGTAAACCTTGTAGCACGTTCGCTCGCACTTGTTCGATTTCATTATTCAAAGTTATGACCACCGGGTTTTTCTCTGATGAATTCCTCAAAATACGATTACGCCTCAGTACTAATTGGTTGAACTCGTTGATCACTGAATTCACGCCTTCCTCTTTGATCCCCAAATTGGCAGGCAACAATTCGGTGTCGTTATCAGAATTGACATATTCAATCATGGCTTCACTCAACTGCAACTGGGTATTCACTTTTTGTAATTCCTTATTGAATTCACTGGCATTATTGATGAACAATTCAGACTCCGCTTCGATATTAGTTAACTGATTGGCTTCTTTAAAATTTTCCTTCCCAGTTTCTACGGAATCTAATTCTTCGGTGATTATATTGAGCCGACCTTCAATAAATTTAGCCGTATTTTTAGCAACCAAATTTTTATCTTCAATGGATTGTTTGTTATATTCAAAAATTAATTGATCCAATACATCTCGGCCGCGTTCTTTGATGGGGTCATTCAAGCCAAGCTCAATAAAGCTCGAATTTTTACTAGTCAATTCAACATTAATTTTTTCTCGGTAAGCACCCGCAGACTTTGAAGAAGAGGTGAAATGAACCCGAAGAGGCTTCTCTGCTGTAAAATCATACAAAGAATCTACCCTTTGTCTTTCGAATACCAAAGTTCCAAAATCTAAATCCACAGGTTCACCATAATTGGCTTGAATGGATTTTTTTGTCACTATATTAATTATCTTTAAATCTTTGCCAGCAGATTTATAAATTTCGTAAGCATGACCTTTAGCCAATACCTGGTCGTCTTTGCTTAAGATTTTAGCCTCTAAAGGTGTATTGTTATAAAGTTCAATATCTTTGATTTCACCTTCTATAAAATATCTTACGTTGAGTTGCAAGGCTTCTACAACATTGGTGATCAACTTTCTAGACCAAAGAATACCAATTTCATTATCCAAATTATTGGTGCTCATACCGCTTAAAATACCCATGTCTTCAAAGCTAGACAACTCTGACATCACGCCTCCACGCTTCTCATCTTTAATGATAATGGTCGCTTTAGAATGATATACTGGAGTTGAATACCTCAAGTAAATAAAGGCAATTAAAATACAAAGAATGACACTGATTATGAACCATGGCCAATATTTAAGATATCTAGCTAAAGAATCTCTTAAGTTAACCTCGTCTTCTTCAAAAAACTGAGCCTGTTGTTTTTGGGGTTGTGACTTCATTTATCTAGCAATCAATACGGTTAAAGAAACTATAACAGAGGCAATCGAAATATAAATCGAGGCGTTTCTATTGTAGGTCGAGGATTGTCTTTGGGCGCGGTTAGGCTCCACATAGACCACATCGTTTTGTTTAAGGTAATAATAAGGTGAATTCAACACTTCTGCTTGAGTGAGATCCAAATACGCATGGGATTTTGAACCGTCTTCTTCCCGAACCACCATAACGTTTTTACGTTTGCCGTAAATCGTCATATCACCTGCTAAACCAAGGGCTTTAGGCACAGTTAAATATTCATCCGTAACTGTAAAGGTGCCTGGACGGTTCACTTCTCCCAAAACACTGACCTGGAAATTGATGATTCTGACATTCACTATAGGTTTGTCCACATACTTCGACAATTGTTCTTGCAAGTCTTCCGCTAAATCAATACGCGTCATACCTCCCACTTTGATTCTACCCAATTCTGGAAAATTGATCAAGCCTTCACTATCCACCAAATAAGGTTGCAATTGCGGCTGACCATTTACACTCATTGTAGCTTCCATGTCTTGCCCTGCTCTTACGCCAACTACTGGTAAATTAAAAGGTTGTGCTGCGGCCAAGTCATAAGCATTGACAGTAATGGTGATTAAATCGTTGGGTTTTATTTCTAAATTATTGATAGAAGCATTAATTTTCAAATCAATTTCCTGCATATTTTGGAAATAAGCGATTTCTTCACGGGACACACAAGAAGTAATTAAAACAGAGCCCATTACAATTAAACACAATTGTTTAAAGCTGATTCGGAATTTCATTTGGTTAAATTTTTTATTAATATACTATTTCTAGGTAATATTTTATGAATTGTCAGCATAGATTGGTGTTTTTTAGCCACACTTTTTATTAATATACATTACGTTTAAAATCACAAGTTTCAAGTTCGTTGAATTCAAACTCAATAACAAATCACTAGTTAAGCAGTTCAAACCTTTAACCTGAAATTTTCAAGCACTACGCTTCCCCTTAATCACAATCGTATGAATGATTTTAAAGAAATACCTAACATCTGTTTTAAACGGAGATTTCAAATAGGCTTTTAAATAGCGTTCTTCTGAAGCCTGAATCTCATCTATGGTTTCTGGCATGTCTGCGTAAAAAGGTGGTAACAGTCCGGGTTTGGAAAGTGTTCTAAGTTTTTTTAAATCATTGTTATACAAACTCATATAGTGTTTGCTTAAAGGACGAACCCCAACGATTTTAATCTCGCCTTTGCACAAGTTAATAAACATGGGTAGTTCGTCTAACCAATATTTTCTAAAAAACGCACCAAGGGAAGAAATCCTAAAATCATTATTCAATTTTCCACCTTTGGCTAAATCGTTTTGTTGGTAGACGTAATCTTGAATATATTCAGAATAGGCGTGCATGGTTCTGAACTTGTAGACATTAATCACTTTACCATCTTTGGCGACTCTAGGTAATTTAATCAGAAAACCATAATGAGGATTATGAACGACAAATTGTGGTTCTTGGACTTTCTTAGCTACAAAATACATTTGGTTATTGATTTCTGCTTTTTCCAAAATTTGGAAACCACAATACAACAAACGCCCCAATATTTCAGTCCCAGATAAGACTTGACCCTTCCCTCCCGACAAATAATAATACAATTTACTTGTCATTTTAAGTTTGGGCGTGATGCGTGTTAAAAACACATCTAGGCAATAATAAATCCAATTGATAGGTTTGGGATATTTTTTAAGAATTCGATGTTTCCGAACCGAATAGGTTTCAACATAATTCACAAACAGCCCACCATAAGGCAACTTTTTGTTCACTTCTTTAAAATACGCATTTATATCCTTAAAATCATTGATTCGCTTTAGGTTAATCAACTCGTCGGTTGGCAAGAGACCTTCAATATTAATCATTGTATTCGTTGCTAAAACCGCAGTCCGAGGATTCAGATGAACATGTTTTGTGATAAAATTAAAAGCCCTTCGTCCAACAGTATTCAGGATGAATTGTGATTGGTTACGCATTTTACTAGATTAGCTCTACAAATCTAAAAAAAATACAGGAATCAAAGTATAAAATCACTTAGTATTTACTTGATGTTTCTAGGGTTTATGATGAAAACTATGTTTTATATTATAACCTTAAATCCGCAAGTTAACTTCAAATACACAAAATTTCTTCAAACAACATCTTTTAAGTTTATTGTTAGATAGGCTTGAGTAATAAAACGCGATTTCGCTTGTCTAACCGCTTTTGACAAAACCCGCCCCTTTCCTTTGGTGACGTGAAAATAGAGATTTTTTGTTATGCGTAATTATAGGAGATACTCTTATTAAGAGTATATCTAAGAGTAGGTATATTCTATTAAATGGTGCGGAAAATTTTTTTAATATACGGTTACGACGAACTGAATAGGTTTCAACATTTCCCTTAAATATTCCTCCCTTTTTTAAAGCCTTATTTACCTTTTCAAAGTATTTATTCAGATACCTGATGTCATTAATTCGCTCCTCTTTTATAATTAATTCAGAATTCTCATCATGCACAGTGTCCATTTCAAATTCTTCTCTACTAAGAATTTCGGAATTTCTACTATCTTTCTTTGCAGATTCCAAACTTATTGTTTCTGTAAAAAAGTCTACTTCATCCAAGTTTTTCATATGCATTTATTTTATTTGGACTTAATATTCAATTTCTGTGTTCACTAATAAATCTAATTAGGGAAGAAGTTTGAGTCTTAAAATTTATTGGTAATAACTATTTAGTTATATGTATTGCGGTTTAAAAGAACTTCCAAGTATCAAGTTCGATGTTTATTGTAGTTACTTTTTTTTTCTTAAACTTGACAAAAGAACACTGTTTTTCGATAAACTTTTGTAGCTATTTATTAGCCTTTAAAATAGATTTTAAAACACGTTCAGCGGTTTTGCCATCCCATAATTCTGGGCGATCAGGGATTCTGTTTAACTTAAGTGTATTCTTATATTCCTCTCTAATTCTTTTAATATTATTTCCGACCAAAACTGACGCTCCTCCATTTTCGCGCAGTGTTATTGGCCGTTCTGTATTCCATCGTAATGTTAAACAAGGCGTGCCTAAAACGGTACATTCTTCTTGTAATCCACCACTATCCGTCAACATTATTTTCGCAGCCATATTAAGCTTTAACATTTCATGATAACCCAAGGGATGTAATAGTATCAATTTATCGTTTGCTATAACTTCATTCCATAAACCAAAGATTTGCAATTGATTTTGAGTGCGCGGATGAATTGGCCAAATTATTGACATATCTCCACTAACCTCATCAAGTAAGTATCGAATAATAGGTTCTAAAATTTCTTTTTGATCTACGTTTGAAGGGCGATGCATGGTCAAAAGAGCAAATGAGCTTTGTTCAATCCCGATATCACCTTGGGTTAAGGTTTGAATTTCAAAATTTTGCCCATCAATTAAATTACTTTCGATAATTTTAGTAACATCAAATTTTTGTGCTTTATTCCTATTGGACTCTAGTGTATCAATCATAATATTGCCCACAAATTTTATTTTATCTTCTATAACCCCTTCTTTGCGGAGGTTTTCTGAAGACAATGTATCCGGTGTAAGTAAGAGATCCGAAAGACGATCGGTTACCAATCGATTTATTTCTTCTGGCATTCTTTCATCTCCTGAACGCAAACCCGCTTCAATATGACATACTTTTATATGCATTTTTTTAGCAGTGACAGAGCATGCCAGAGTTGCATTTATATCTCCTACCACAACCACCCAATCAGGTTTTTCTGCTTCCAGCACCTTTTCAAAGGCGATCATGGTTTGTCCAACTTGTTCTGCATGTGAACCCGAACCTATGCCTAGATTGATATCGGCCTTTGGAATTCCCAATTCTTCGAAGAAAGTTTTCGACATTCGGTCATCGTAATGTTGTCCGGTATGGACTAATAGATGGATTATCAGTTGTGAATTATCAGTTATAAGTTTATTGTATTGAACAATAGCCTGAATAAAAGGGGCAATTTTCATAAAGTTGGGACGGGCGCCTACTACTGATATTATTTTCATTTATTTAAAATTAAATTGATAATCTGGATTAGCTTTCATTGTATCTACACTTGAAGGATAATTTTCAATAAACCAGCTTAAAAAATCCGCATAATTTATTTTTTCTGAAAGCATCTTATCTCTTCTTTCTATGTAAACTTCCTTAAAATCTTTTTGTTCAAGTAGTTCCTTAATAGTTTCTATAAGCTTATCTGGTTCATTCGTTTTTATACCAAAACCAAGCTGATATTTATTTTCTAATTCTTCCAAATAACTAATTCTTCCAACAAAATCGTTAAAGCGAATAAAAGGAACACCCAAAACACCTGACTCTGCAGCCATGGTCTGGCTGTCTCCTATATAAATCTTTGCAAATGCCATTACATGATGTATATCTATTGGATTTATTTGTATACGATAGGGCTCTAGATCGGCATTTAATTTTCTCTCGGAAGTGATATAAACCTGGCCGTGAGGGGTTAGTTGTTTAACTAATTTAGCGGCGATCTCATCTGAGATTCCTTTTATTCCAGTATCATGATGGGCACCCAATTTCGCGAACCGCAGAATAAAATAGGGCTTCTCCAAAGAAATATATTTTTTTGCTATTTCAATTTTTGGTGCGAAATTGTTGGGATGCAAATAGGCTAATTCGTGATAGCCCTGATAAAAAATTGTTTTATTTATCCATTTTCCCATACGACATATGTGAGGAGCTAAAATATGGGTAGCCCAGGGATAGGCTAATTTCGCATACAATGGCACAACATCTGCATCATCTTCGTTAAGGTTGATTGAAGGGATGCTTAATAATTTACCAACATGTGAAATGGCAACCGAAGTTCCTATTAAAATATCTGGCTTTTGTTTAAGACAAAAAGAAAGCAGTTTTATATTCTGTTTTAACTGACCAAATGCAATACTTATTTTATCGTCTTTTCTCCCCTGAGGTAGAATATTGTGATATACAAAACCGCTTTCCTTTAAAAGCTCCTCTAAAATATCTTTCTTTTTGATCAGTATATACGTTTGATGTCCGTTTTCTTTTAAGGATTTTATGACATTTTTAAACAAATTAAAATGGGCCGGATGACCCAAATGGAATAATATTCTCATTTTAATTGATTATTTAATTGGCTTAGAGCAGCAAACATCCAGGCATCTGACCAGCGCATAAAAGATGTTTTAATGGTATAATATTTAAACTTGCGAAAAATAAAACTTCCATTCCTCTTTTGCATATTCGATTTCATCCAAGCCGCGGTTGCATTGGCAATTTCCAAATCGCCAAATCTTAGTGTAGTTAAAATTGTTTGTGCTGCAGAGGTGCAATCAATGGGATAGGTTTTATTATGATAGAATTTGGGGCGGCCATTTTTTTTAATAAAATGGTTCAGATAAAAAGTATATCCTTTCTCCAGATTTAATTTCAATTGATAATCATCTGTTAACTTCTGGTATTCATCCAAACAATCCAAGACGTAACCTGTATGATAATTGTCTGTCCAATCGCCAGCGTTTGCAAGAGAATATCCCCAGGAACCATCTTCTTTCTGATTAGCTATCACAAAATCAACAGCTTGCCTTGCCAATTCTTTGTACTCACTATTTTGACCAATGGAATACGCTTGTGCAAGCACTCTAACGCCTTTCATGGAAGCGTTGAATACCTGCTGATGATCGAAAGGAGAATATGAAAAGCAGAATGTATTTCCTACATAGGTTCGCTTCAGATCATTCACAATAAAATCGGCTGCACTTTTTACCAAATTGGCTGATTCTTTATGTCCAGTAAGTTGATGGGCTATAAATAAAGCATTTGAAATAATTCCGGTAGCAACTACCGAAGGCTGGTATGCCGGGATTTTTGCGTGTCGTGCTTCCCAATCAAAATCATACCCCCAACAAGCTCCACTAAAACCAGGTGGAATGAGTTTCTTTAATTCAGATACAAGATGGGTAATCTTTTGAAGGTATTTTTCTTTATTTTCAGGTTCTGCCAAAACTAAATAAGCATATGCCTGAATGGATAAGCCAAGAGTTACGGGATTATAACCTTTTGGAATAAACAACAATGGCCTGATATTAAAGGGCAAACGCTTGACTAATTGCTGTGTCCCAAATCGGATGAGCTTATTAATTTTTAATATTGGCAGCTTAAAAAAGGGAGACATTAAAGCATCGTAAGGATCGAAGCCTTTATAGTCCTCTTTTTCAATATTGAATTGTAATTTTTTAAGACTTTCTTTGATCATAAGGAAATTAAAATTTTCCTATTTTCCTTCAAGCTTTGATTGATCTTAAATGTAGCCAACATACTCAAATAAGATTCCTCAAAAGGAATAGAACAAGGTAGCCCTTCTTTTATAGTTTTTAGAAATGTTTGAACACCCTTTGCATGCCCTTTGTCTTGTCCTTTGTATTTTATTGTTTTTGATTTATTCCCAAATATTTTCAAAGACCTGAAATCGTCAATTTGTGCAATGATACCACCACTAAAAACTTCGATTTGTTCTTTAGGAACCGCCTTATTTCCATTGGCAAAATAATTGATGGAAGCAATGCTGCCATTTTTCATTTTTAGATTAATAACTACTGTATTATTTAGATTATTTGCATCCGGAATGGAATCTGCCGATACAGACACAATCGGACTATCGGCTAGAAACATGGCTAAATCTATAAAATGGCAGGCTTCACCAATTATACGTCCTCCACCAATTACAGGATCGTTAACCCAATGATCAATTGGCATAACTCCCGAATTGACCCTGATGGCAATTGATTTCATTTGCTCGGGAAGAAAAAGCTTTTCTAAGTCTTGAACAGCCGGGGCAAATCTTCTGTTAAATCCTACCATCACATGTTTTACATTCCCTTTTGAATTGGCAGTTTCATAGGCTAATTTGATTTCAGATAACTCCTCTTCATTCATCGCCAGCGGTTTTTCTACAAAAACATTTTTGCCGTTTTGAATTGCCTTTAGAACGTTTTCTGCATGGAGATTATGACGTGTAGTAATAAATACGGTGTTGATTTTGCTATCCTTTACGATCTCATCGGCTGATGCAGCCAGATAATTAAAACCGTATTTATCACCAACATATTTTGCCGTGTTACCACGTCCGGTAGTAATACCTACAAAATTGCAAAAGCCTTTCATATTGGGGATTAAAGTACCTTGTGCAAATGAGCCTGCACCAATAAATCCAACATTGGCTTCTTCTGGTTTATATGTTTGGTTTTTAAGCGCTACCTTACTTATTAATTCAGTTTCTTGATCATATTGAATTAATATCCCTGCAAATGGTTCAACTCTCTCCAAAATCATATCATAAGCCTTTGAAGCTTCGGCCAAAGAAAAAGTATGCGATATTAAGCTTGATATATCTAATCGTTTTGAAGCCAATAGATCAATATAACTTTGCATATTCCTATTCTCTGTCCAGCGAACATATCCTATTGGATAATCTATTCCTTTTTCCTCATAATTGATATCAGAACGACCCGGTCCATAGGACATGGACATTTTAAGATCTAATTCCTTTTTATAATAATGCATTCTGCTAAAACCGGTGGGTACGGCACCAACTATCACTACTTTTGCTTTTTTTCGAGCCATTGCCCCAGCAAACTCTACCGGATCGAGCGAGGAGGTTCCGGCAGTAATGATCACAGAATCTGCTCCCTGTCCTTTTGTAAAGTTCAGGATGATTTCATCCAGACCTTCCTGCGTCCGGTTATAAACATTTAATATCCCAGCTTCTTTTGATTGTTTAACCTGTATGTCCGAAACATCAATTCCGATAGGATACATACCGGAAGCTTCCAGTATTTTATAGGTTAGCTGCCCTACAATACCCATTCCAATAACCAAACAATTTTCCCCCATTCTCAGGTCTGCCTGCCTTATTCCCTGAATGGCAATGGAGGCTATAGTTGAAAAAGCGGCTTGTTTTAAATCAATTGTTTCAGGAACTTTAACCGCCAGGTGAACAGGAATAGAAACTACATCTGCGTGGGATGCCCCGGCTCCTCCACAGGCGACAAAATCACCTACTTTAAATTCAAAAACGCCTTCTCCAACAGCAATAACCTCTCCGGCTGTGCTATAACCTAAAGAAGCTGGTGCTTCCAATTTATTCATGACCAGTTTATAGGTAGGTAATAAACCGTTGGTTTTTACCATCTCGATCACTTGCCTGACTTCTTTCTGCCGGCTTTTGGCCTTTGCAATATACCCTTTGCGAGCATCGGTTACCGTTTTACCTTCGGTTCCCGCACTAATCACCGAAAAGTGATTGCGCACCAGAATAGTTCTTATATTTAATGCTGGAAAGGGAACTTCCAATATTTCCATGTGCCCAGATTTAAGTTGTTGTGTTAGTTGTTGCATATCAATCTATTTCTTTAAATATTTTATCAAAAGTAGCTTTCATATTTCTTTCAAAATGACCTAAAGTATATTCCTGCTCGTATTTCTTTCTGGATTCAATGCCCATTTTGTCTAGCAGTTCCAGATTCTTTAATAAATATTTTATTTTATCTGCTATTTGATTGGGATTATTCTTTTCCACGAGAAAACCAGTCACTCCATCTTCAATTATTTCAGGTATTGCCCCCTCTTCAGTTGCTATAATCAGTAAACCAAACTGCATTGCTTCCAAAATCACCAAAGGAAAGGCATCATTTTTTGTTGGGTAAATCAACATATCACTACTCGCCAAAATATCATATTTATCCTTTCCATACTTTGGGCCTATATACTTTACATCATCTTTTAATGATTCGCTCTCAATAATGTTGTTAATTTCTTTTTCAGATAAATCGGCTTCAGCTCCAATTATAATACCTTCAAATTTTATCTTGCTTATTTTTAATAATTTTAACAACTCAATATAATCAAAAATACCTTTTGACATAATCAAATTCGAAAGGAATACTAATTTTACAGGAGATAATGAAAGGGCTGTTTTGCTCTTAACATTAATCAAACTAACAACATCAGGTATACCATTCTGTACAATATGAACTTTACCATTAAAAACATCTTTGATATCATAAGATAGCAAACTAGATAAGATAATAATGTCACTATTCTTAAATGCATATCTATAAAGAGCTCCTTTTACTTTGCTTTTAGCTATATTGTTTATTCCTTTACCGTGTAAATGAAATACAATTTTAACTCTAAATATTTTTATTAAGGAAACATATAATAAATCTCTTATAAATGCTAGATTTTTAGGGGAAATTTGGAAGTAAATTAATTTGGGCTTATTAAAAACTAGCTCATTCAACAATTTAAAAAAAACCGAAAAAATAATTACCGCCTTACTGAATTCATATTTCCCCATACTCTTTCGTGATTTCATGTAGCTTATAGGTAAAATAGAAATATCAAAAGCTTTCTTTAATATTTCACTTTCTAAAACATACATATTTATCAATGTAGCGCCAGTTGTTGGCGGGGGAACTTTTATAAAGAATAGAATTTTTTTATTCATTTAAATTATTACAATCATAGTTTATAGCATCTTTTATTCCTTTAACTGCATTTGTTACTGAATAGTGTCTTATATGGCTTAATGCATTTTGAGAGAATTTTTCCAATAAATCATTATCTGTAAGTAATTTATTTATATGCTTAACCCAAACTCCGGTTGATAGAGGGAGGACAAAACCATTATATCCATGTATTATAAGATCATCTGCGGCACCCGCATTCTTGCATGTTATAACAGGAGTTCCAACAGCACAAGCTTCATTTGATACTAATCCCCAAGGATCTTTTCTTGTTGGAAATAATAATATTTTTGCGTTAGAATAAAATTTGGGTAGATTTTCTTGTTGAATAAATCCGGGGAAATAATATTCTATATTGTTCTCTTCAAGTTTGCTCATTATTTTTTTTTCTAAAGGACCTGAGCCAATTATTAATAATTTAATTGTTCCATTTTTTAATTTTAATTCTTTTAATATGTCAATTAGAAAAAAAGGCATTTTTATCTCTATAAATTGACCTGAAAAGATAATATCATATTCCCTTTCTTCTAGAGGCTTATAAAATTTTTGATAATAATCATTATTGATTGATAAAGGACTTATAAAAATTGATTTTGGCTTTGCTCCATAACTTTCTAAATAATCCCTTCCCTTTTGTCCTACACAAATAGAAGCATCCGCTTTTGGAATGATAAACTTGCGTATATACTTATGCAAGAGACTCAGTTTATTTACTGAATGTATCCATGAATCTGTAAATACGATGAATTTTTTATTTTTGACTTTCGCATAAATAAATGTTATTAAAATAGTAGGTGTAAATCCTGTAGCAATAATAGTGTCTGGAGTTGCCTTGGATAAAGCAGGTATTATATTTGGATATAAATTAAATTTAGACCAAAAGGATTCTTTTAAAAAAATATAATTATGATTTAGGTTGGGGATATTCCATTTACGATTGGATTCCGTCTTTTTTAAATAGATTATTATTAGATTATTATTTAACTCTTCATTTAGTAAATCAAATTGCAAAACGCGATAAGGGGAGGGAATATTTGTAATTAGAGCTACTTTTGTCATAGAGCATTGAATTTGTTTAATTGGGGTATGTCATCTTCTCCCGTTATAAATAAACTGATCTGTATATCAATAAGTTAATGATTTCAGTGTTTTTTATAATCAGTTGAATAACTTGTCTTTAACCTGAAATGAAATAATTTACGGGTCATGATTACATACCTCATTTGTTTAATTTAATTAAGTTACACGCTTAGTGTCCGTTTTATGTTTTTATGATAGATAGGTTTTGCTATAACCATTCTTTCTATAGTTTTATGAAAAATACTTTGTTTGAAATGAGAGCGATAAATCCTAAAACAAAATTCGTTAAAGTTTTTTTTTAGATTATAAATATCTTTTATTCACAATCATAAAAACTTTTATCAAAGAAGATAATAATCAGAGTTCTAAATTATTAATGGAGTTCAATTTTAAGCTACTCTATTACATTTGTCTATAATAACTTACTTTTATTCAAATTCTGATATATTTCATCATATTCAAATACATACCTTTCCATCTTAAAATGCTCATTTACCCTATTATATGCATTAAAGCCAAGCCGAATTCTTTCTGATTTGTTTTCTATTAAATAAATTATTTTTTTAGCCCAGTCTATGTGGTCATAGGGATTAGCCAATAATCCAGACTCATTATTTACAATAAGTTCTGGCAAAGCACCTGCATTTGATAGTAGAACTGGAAGTTTGGCAACCATTGCTTCAATTACAGCTATACCAAAACCTTCCTTGTCAGCTGGATGAACATATATGTTTGTGTTTGATAAAAAAAAACCAATATCATTTCTATATCCCCAAAACTTTATATGCTCCGTTAACCCCAACTCATTCACCCTGTTTTCCAATTCAACTCGCAATGAACCATCCCCAACAATATTTAGAAAAATATCAGTGAACTTGTTTTTTACCAAGGCTATTGCATCAATTAGAACAGAAAGATTCTTATAAGGGTTCAACCCACTAGTTGTTGTTAATATGATTTTAGAATTATATGAGGAATTCTCTTTCAATATCCCATAAACGGGCAAGGCACCATTATATATAATTCGATTTTCTTTTTTAAATAGTGTTTTGTATACATTTTGTTTAGATTCTCTCACATAAGAAGAAATGAAAATGTTGTAATCTGATAATTTTAAAAAATAATCGATGAAAACATTTCTCCATTTGCTTTTGGGGCTTTCAGATCCAACAAAAGTCGCAATAAATTTTATTTTAGGGTTTAATAATTTCAAAAGCCCGCATAATATATAATCGTAATTAAAATTACCTTGTATAATATCGATATTCTCATTTTTTATATATTTATTAATGTAGAGAAGCTGTTTGATTAATAATTGCTTTCTGTAAGGATCTATAAACACTATATTATTTTCCGCAATTTTTCGTTTGCTTCTTGTGTAATTTATTTCTTTATCTTTATTGCCAGTATAGAATATAAAATGCTTGTATTTTGACTCCCTTGCTAACCATAATATTTTCCTAGGAGTACCACCATATAAATTTATTGATTGTATTATATGAAGAATCTTGATCTCTTTCTCTTTATTACTAGGTTTGTTTCTCATTGTGAATTTTGATTATTTTTTTGCTATATCAGCAGAAAAATTCTTATCTAAATATTCTTTTAACTTGTTTATCATTTGATTTCTTTCAACGACATGATCTATATAATATTTAGCTATTTCGGTAGATTGATTATATTCTTTAATAATTGGAATCTCAACACCCTTAAATACGATATCTATTTCCTTACTTTACGGTACTAAAATTAATGCTCCTGATGTTTATAAAGGGGATAATATATATTTTTGAGTTTTGGGAAATAAGTAGCAATTTAATTATAACCTAAACTTAATTGATTGATATTTTATATTGTTATTATGCAAATAGATTAAATAGATTGCTAAAGAAAGAGGAATTGTACCCATTGAAAAAGTAAAGACTGCCCATGTTAAATTTACAGCAAAGAATTGCAAAAAGAAAATTTTCAGGCTCGTTATCATTATATGACTCCTTTGGTTACTAAAAAAAGGGGGGATTAAAATAATCAAGAAGATAATCGTGCCTATAAATCCAAATTTACCAAATAAATCGATGTACCCGCTATCTATCTCCGAAAGCGTACTTTGATTATTTTCAGCAAGTGCAAAATCATCTTTATATAAAAACCCATAACCTAATAATGGCCTATCTGAAATATATGCCATCCTTCCTTTATTAACATTTGATCTTGATTTAATAGCATTGATTTGGTTAAATTCTGTTATGTATTTCTTCGTTGGCAACAAAATCAACAAAAAGCATATTGAGCTTAAAACAAGTAAAATTCGTTTGTAATTTTTTAAAAATATAATAATTGGTAACCTAAAAAGCACTATCAAGCATCCCAATGAAGTGGTAATGGCTATTGCATCATGTCCTTCTCTTAACATGCCTATTGTCCATACTGTCAACAAAATTAAAGCAAATATTTTTTTAGACATACTATTAGACTCGACCATCTTTATAAATAAGAAAAGCGAAAGTAGAACAGGTGAATAATATTGAATTCTCCCAGATTCTTTTATGTATTGAGGTGGTATATAATGGAAAACCACAAAAAGAAATAGCACTATTAAAAAATAATAACCAAAAAATGACAGAATTTTAATTAAATAATCATAGGAGATTTTTTTTCTATTAACAAATAGGTAATTTATTAGAAATAAAGATGAAAACTCTTTTGATGCAATAATGCTCTGGTTGAATGATGATAAACCATTTAATGCGGGATAAAAAACACCATAAAAGAAAAATAGTATTATACTAATTAATAATAATTTAATGTGTGTTGGATACTTTTTGGTTCTTTTGAAATAAAAAAAATAACTACCCAGCATTAAAACACTTTGATAAAAAAAACCAATTTCGTAACCGCTAATAATAATACTTTTAGGTAAGAAACCAAGAAAAGAAGAGTAAAAAAACAAATATGTAAAAATGAAATATTTTGGCTTTAAAAAAGCCAAAATTGTTTGTAGCACAAGAAAAAATATACCTATGATCATGAATTATATATCTTTATATGGTAAGATTAGATTTTTTTAATGAAAGCATTAACCAATAAAATCCAATAAAAACCAAGCTAATCGAATAGGATAATGCTATGGTGGTTAAATTAAACATGTGAAATGAGAATAATAGAAACAGAATGATGCAATTTGCAATGATGCCCATAAACTTAATTTTTGCAACAAGCTTCACTTTTCCACTTCCTAGCAAAAACTTTTGAATAGATTCACTTGATGCAATGAACAAATTTCCAATCACAACCAAATTTAAAACCTGGAATATTTCAGTGGAATATTCTTTGAAAAAATATAAAATAATGTATTTATTTAGGATAATAAAAACTAGATATCCGGCTATTGAAGTTAAAGTAAGAAATTTTGTAACTTTTTTAATTAATTTCCATAAATAATCATTATTAGTTTCTTGATATTTAGATGCAATACTGAAAAATGGTTTTGAAATATAGGATAATACCATATTTGCCAGACCGGCTAATTTTGTTGCCAATTCAAAAATTCCAATGGCGCTAACATTCCCTATGAAAAAGATAAGAATATATTTAATTAAAGGCAAATGTATTGAGTTTAATGTTCCAACTTTAAAAAATTGGAGAGTAGTTTCAAATACATTCTTAAAACTGGCTTTATCTGGTTTTCTTATTGTGCTATAAATGTGCGGCAAATGAAATAGATAATAAATAATTGTTATTAAGGAACTGACTATGGGTAAAAACAAAAACAAAATAATATTTGTTTTTAAAATTGCTAATAACAACCAACCTATATTTATTATTGCAGATTGGATCAAATAGCCCCAATTTACAAGATGAAGTTTAAAATTAGCCTCAAGCGAAGACCTTAATAAATTATTGACAATACCAAGTGATAAAAGAGTTATTGAGATGAAATTAAGCCAACGAAGCGTCCTACTGTTAACCTCAAGATTTCTCCCCAATAAGTTTATATTAAAAATAAAAATTGCAATTCCGAAGAATAAAATAGTGATAAAAAGAAACAAATTAATTATGTAAATAGCAGAAATCTCTTTAGAATTTTCTTTAGAATCTCCTTTAAAGAATATCAAAGACCTTGATAAACCCAAGTCAAGCATTCCTGTTAAACTAGAAAAAACTAAGACAATTGAAATAATTCCATAATTTCCAACTCCAATATTTTTTATGATTAAAGGTATTGCAACACCTGCCATAAGTAATGTCAATGATGTTTTAAATAAACCTGTGTAAAGATTTTTGAAAATGTATTTTTTAATTTGGTTAAATTCCATGGGTATTCTATATAATCTGCGAATATCTTCGCTTTACTATTTTTTATTCGATTATTGTTGATTGTTATGGGCCATTGGTAAAATTCCATCGGAAAAAACCACATTAGCAAACCGGGCGGTTGAAATGTTTATTTGTTCGCTTTTCTGCATCAGAAACAATTCCATAATCTGTTTAGTAGCTCCCATCATGTTGGCTGGTTTTGCTGCTTTATCGGTGGAGACAAAAAAAAATATTTTTTACACCATTTTCATTACTAAAAATTTCGAGGCAGAGACTATCTGTTCAAGCTCTACTTGGTTTTTTTGGATATCTTCAGTGAAGAGTTCTTGGGTTCTTCTAGGTTTCGCATTTTCTGTTTAATCTGCTTTAAATTTATTTTTTACTTTTATAAGAAAACTACACCTAGTATCAATCCTAACCCATTCTCCGCCAAATCATATAGGTTAAAAGTTCTATAAGAGAGTTAATACTGAATTCCTTCTGTAAAAAACACAATGCTCAAGGCAATAGTAAAATTGTTGTTTATTATTCCTTTATTGGCTAAAATGAGCAATGGGTACAAAGGAATAAATAGTAATGCAATTAATAAGTAATCCCATCTATATTAAAAGTATAATTGTTATTTAAAGTAGCACTAGTTCCATTCAGCGGTAGTATTGCCAATACAACTAACAATAGGATGTAATTGTTTCGTATTTGTTTTATCGTTTTAATCTTCAAAAAATTTATTATTCAAATGGATGTTTTACCAATGGTTTTTTTTACAAACGGATGGCATTCTCCTTTTAATCCTATTGAAGCAAAATTCCTTATAGTGGATACGGCATTTATCGAACCATAAGTTTCATCAAGACCAAAACTATTGCCTTTCAAAATTTATTAGTGTTAATACGAATTATTTGAAACAAAAGGGTGGGAAGTTAAATCTTTAGACGCGAAAGGATGATAATCGCCTTTTAACCCAATAGACTCTGCATTCCTTATATTATAAACAATTTCAACTGCAGTTCTGGCATCTTCAAGCCCATATCCATCACCATCCATAACACCTTGGTATATCTTTGTATGCAAATCTGTAAATCCACAACTAAATTCTAACTCTTCTCCTTCAATAGTTATAGATCTATAAGTTCTTTGCCCCTTAATTTTAATTTCTTCTGGTAATAAATCCTCGTTAATTGACAAGAACCATCTTACACGAGCTCTTTCAAATTCTAAATATCTGGCCGCTCTATCATGCGTTTGAACATGAACATCATTTCTTTTAATTTCTCCAAAAACCCAAGAGAGCATATCATAAAACGGGATTGCCAACTACCAAAGCAAAATCCTTAATGTTTTTTGTGACGACTGAACCAGCTCCTATAAATGCATAATGCCCTATATCGTTTCCACAAACGATAGTTGCGTTTGCCCCGATTGAGGCTCCTTTTTTCACAGTAGTTTTGGCATATTCTGCCTTCCGGTTTATGGCACTTCTTGGTTTATAACATTTGTAAAGACCATAGATGGACCTAAAAACACATCATCTTCGCACCGGAAGGCTTTTTCAGTTACCCCACTAAAGGGAGGGAAAAAGACTTATTCGGACTCAAATTTTTTAATTTTAGTTTGAAAACAGACAATTATATATTTTTATTATTCGCAACCTCCTAAAAAACACATAAAAACTCTGTTTCCGAAAGGAAAATCCGAAAAATTAAATTTAAAAAAAAATAATGAAAAGATTTCAGGAACCTGAAATCTTTTCATTAAAGTAGGTTGTTCTGGGCTGTAGGGCGAGCCAGCGGTTATTTTCATGGTCGATTTGGGTTATTGAGTAAGAGTTAAGTTAACGCTTACTGTTTATTAAAAACTGCCAACTGAATAAGGCTTCGCCGCCGTGAGTTACATTTTCGTGCTCACTAATCGGTTAATTTGGCTTCAATATTCTTGTAAAATGTTTGCAAATATAAGAGGCATTCTTACAACATTTTTACGAAAAACCGTAAAAACTATTTCTTTTCAATTAAAAGGGCCAAGCTAAAGAAGTTTGATCCTGCAAAAAAGGCTTTTCAACGAAGTTTAATGATTTCTTGCTTCAATAGAATGATTTGTTATTGAAAAATCTAATAGTTCACTTAAACCTCAAAAGGATGTGCACTTTGTGGCAACTTACAAAAT
>Ga0307957_1000590_pt1 | contig 20591 bp, 8 predicted proteins | sample OrgLakmetagen490_FD_201830 | JGI IMG/M metagenome (GOLD analysis project Ga0307957, IMG submission 201830) | Saline water microbial communities from Organic Lake, Antarctica - #490 | ecosystem: Environmental > Aquatic > Non-marine Saline and Alkaline > Saline | place: Antarctica: Organic Lake... | reverse complement strand
CGAACACGAACCTTTCGAACAACATCCAGCATATAGGCTATTTCCGGCAAACGAGAACCGGAAAAAATCGCGCCGCCTTCCTCCTCGGGCTGAAGCCCGGGGGTTCCAGCGGCGGTCTTTGCTGAAAATATCGTCCAGGTATGGCGCTACAAGCTCGACATGCATCGAAGATATCGGGTCGGCGATGCCGATAACTGCGTTTTTTCCACGCGTGCTGGTCAGCGCATCGACACACACAGCTACACCTCCCTCGCGCGGCACGTTGTGGATCTCTGGATGAAATCACCCGGCCATGCTCGGAACATTTTCGATCCGTACGTCACGTTCCATGGGGGCGCCGTAGCATTTGATCCGCAGGGATCGCGGTGCGGCCATTACTATGTCACGCAGAACTTCTGGAAACCGATGCGAGCGCATTTGAGGAAATGATATCTTCTCGCATTGCGCGCGCGGCCGGGCTGAACCACGCGGACTGACCAATATTTACCATAACATCTATTACGCGCTGTTTGTATCAAGTTTGGCATTTTGCCTTATATAACCCCTTGCGCCAGAACATTTTATGATCTAAACCCCTGCTTGCTGCGAAACAAAACAAGAACGATTATGTGCCAGCAGCACGAGTACAATGTTCTAACCGGATTCACTTCATGTTCGACCGAATGGAGCACACCGCCCCACCGTCTTTGACGAGACCGGCGTGACAGCATTTACGCAGCGGATTTGACGATCAACCTGCGCAGAAAAATTCGGCACATCGGCAATGAAAGCAGGCGCGACCGATCTTGCGCATCTGTCTCGACGCTCCACGCCAAGTACGGTTGAAGCAGATCATGACTGGATGTAACGTTCCACCCATGGTGCGCTCCGAATTCTTCTGCCAGGAAAGGTATAGCGAATTGATTCCACATAGCTTTCGATGGCATAGTCCTCATTTTCCAGGATCTGGATGAAACAAGGCGAAAGGATTGCGTCTAATTGACAAGACAACCCACAGGCCAAAGGAAAATGCTCGAAGACCTCGAAAATGCATTCAATTCGGCCTGGACAAACAAATCCTCATCCCCTTTCATAGCCGATATCAGGATAGCAAAACCTGCTCTCGACCAGGCAACAGATCTGGTCCGGACCTATCGGCTTCGATCGCTGTTTTCCATCTGTCCGACGCTTGCAGTTTGGTCGGTGCTCTATCCGCTCGCCAAGAACTACGGAGCGGATACGAGGGATGTGTATCTCCACATCAGTCAATTCGTCGGCGAAGACTATGAAGACGTCGCCGCCCGGGATTCCCTGAAACACCATTTCCGCCTCGCCGCCCACTCGCTTGGATTGCCAGTGAAGGGCAACGATCCGACATCTCTCTTCTTCCCTCCCCTCGGGCCGGCACGCGCCCAGTACGGGGAGCTCGCACGGTCGTTCGTCGGGACGGCCCTGCATCTGGGTCCACCGGCGATTGAAGATACATCTTCCGCACGTGGCTGGCAGCGGCGCGCGGTCGTTGAAAGATGTCCCGGCATGATCCGCCTCAGGGAAACTGTCTTCTTTGACACATCGGCATATTGCGCCAGGCGGTTCGAGGCATGGAGACAGGGGTATCCACCGGATCAGGGTGAGACGGATCTGTTCGAGGCCTATGATGAGGCCGCAGCTCACCTCGGATGCCGTCGCTCGGATATTGTCGGCCCACCCCAGATCATCTGGCTCGGAGACGGCCTCGGCCTTGAAGCCGACAGGTCCCGAGGCTCGCAGACGCTCAGGATGGGCGCGTTCCCCAAGCGCATATCCAGCGGACAGCGTATACGCCTGCCAACACCCTGGCCTGAAACCATAGGGTGGCAGGCAGGTGCCGTAAAACGTGATATAATGGCTCCTCCAGCGCAAGGGGAAGTCATCGCCTTCGACGCTGACACCGGTACTTGCATCGGACGCTGTAGCGCAGACCAGGGCCACATGGAAGTCGCAGCCGAGAGATTGGTCGTGCTGGCTCGATCGAAGTTCCGCAGCCCCACCTTTGGCGACGCCATACCCGCGGCGGATCATCTTTTTTCGGTGGCATGGGTTACCTCCGATGAAGTCCTGGCATTCGCCGATCGTCCGGATCTTTCACTTGTCAAACCGAGGGAGGACGCGATCTGGCTTGATTGCACGGTTCTCGGACGCGACGGTACACGGGCTCTCTACGCATCTGATGGCGCCCTCATCCTCAAGATAAACCCGGAAATCGGGGGGTCGTCTCGCATCGTCCGGGCAAGATCCGGTGACGATGTGCGCTTTGCCGGCATCGAGGTTGCGACGACTGACCCCATTCGCCTTGATCTGTCCCAGCTCGGGCTCAACGGGACCGGATCGCCGCGAGAGGTAATCTTCGATGTACTCGCCCCCGGGGCGGCGGGGGACCTCCAGGCAAGAGCGGATCTTTCGACGCGGGCCTGGGTCTGGCCCGGCATCTCGTCGCCAAGTGGCGATCTGACCAACGTACCGACTCCGGCCAACTACGACCCCGCACGCAGCGCCGGGCTGCAGGAAGCAGGGGGGTATCTCTCCGTCGATCCGAGATCCGATGCAGAAGTTCCCATCCTCGGAATCCAGACAGGCGAGAAAGTGCATGAATTCCATCTTTCCGCCAGAAGTGAGAAACTCTGGCATTGCCGCATCCTCGAGGAAGACAGGGCCTTCATCCCGCATGGTGCGACCATCCTTCTGGGGCAGGACAACCGACACGACACATTGATGCTAAGATCTCCGGATCGCGAGGCCGACCTCATTGTTCTTGGACGGCAAAAGCGGCGACCCTTCATTCAGCGACAGAGCATCGAGATCGGCGCCTCGGAGCTCGAACCTCCGGAGGATGGAGATGACCGCATCGCGCTCCGCCGGAGTGACGGACGGGTCGACGTCCTCGCGCGCCTGCGCCGGAAGGTCGGAACAGGGTCTGCGTCGATCGAGGAAGGCGAGAGGCATTTTCGGCTTGCAATCGTCCCTCAACAGCCATTCGACGGCTTGCGGATTCGGATCGAGACAGTTTCAACGCACCCTCTCGAAGGGGATTACAGTTTCAGTCACAACCCCTCGGAACTCAGCCCTGTCGCTGGCGTCACTGCCGCTTTCGACCGGTTAACCGGGCGGATCGATATCGAGCTTGATCGCGGCCGCCTCCCGGCCCCCGCGCGCGGCCTGTTCTATCTGCGCGACCCCGGGGGAGGCCACACACAGCTACGTGACGATCGTGGCGCTCCGATCGCCGTAGGAATTCCGGGCATGCCGGCGATGCATGATCTCGGCACTCTCACAAAACTTGCCCAGTTTCTCGCCGATCCAGAGCCCGAAGATCTTTCCGGCCAGGTTTCATCGGCGCTCATGCCCGCTTACGAGGAGGTCTTTCGATCCGTCGGAGAATCCGGAATGGTCGGATCCATAAAGCCTGTGCTGAATGTGAGCCGAACGGATGGCCATGTCCCGCGACACGATCTTGTCAGTGTTGCCTCATGGATCTTTGAGGCGCCGCCCACGGCCTTCCTTGCCATGGGGGCAGATTCAGGCCTGGCTCCGCTCTCGCAGATCCGCGCCATGGAGCCCCCTGCCCCTCTCCCGTCGGCGACCGGAGAGACGCCCCTCGGCGACTGGTTGGCGCGTATCGCCACGGATGTCGACTTACCTGAAGGTCTCGGATCGGAAGATCTCCAGCGCGCATTCCTCTTTCTCAGGTCTCGACTTCGGGACAGCGATCTGCACGATCTTGTCGGAGATGGCGCGACCGGCAATGCGACGAGGCTCATATGCGCGCCGCATATCGAGGGGCTGGACCAGATGAGATCGTTCGATACCGGAGGTGGAGGAGACGCCATGCCCGCAAGGATCGCGGCTCAAGTCGAAAGATATGCCAGGGCTTGTGCGGAAGGTCGCGCAGACGCCTTTGTCCACGACATCGCGTTCCGCACTGGGTTGCCGCGCGCCGAGGTCGGGCGCACCATCACCTTGATGCTGCGGGCCGGCATCGAATTCTTCGTCTATTTCCGCGCCCTGTGGGGCCACGCATTTCAGCGATAGGGTATCACACCATGTCCATTCTCAATCCGAATAATTTCCGCGCTCAGCTGAACCGCACCCTTGCGCGCTTCGTCGCGACATCCTCACCGATCAACGAGATCAGGACCCCGCATCTCGCAAGCGAGTTGCGGCGCAAGATTGGCGGGCTCGACTTCGTGAAAGGACCCTATGTCGAGACACTTCCCGACTTCGAGAAGGGCCGAAGCATTGCGAGGTTGCAGGATGAAGGCATCCTTGATCCGCAATGGAAGGCGCTCGAGGCAAACGCGCCGGGTCTCTGGACGCGTTCACTCCATAAGCATCAGGAAAAAGCGATCCGACGAGACGAGAACTACCTTATCGCCACCGGAACGGGGTCCGGGAAAACGGAAGGCTTCCTGTTCCCCATGATCAACGACATCCTCGCCCAGGGAAATCTCGAACGCCCCGGGGTGCGTGCAATCCTCGTCTACCCCCTCAACGCGCTCGCCAATGACCAGCTCGGTCGGATCGCTCAGCTGCTCTTCCGGGACCTGGGTGATCCAGGGATTACCCTGGGCCGGTATACCGGCCAGGTTAAGTCGCGGGCCACGCGTGACGAAGAAGTCACCAGGCTCAAGTCAAGCCCGAGTTTTACGGAGACCTTCGGCGAGGACGCGGATGTGCCGAAGAACTGGCTTCTGTCACGGGACGAAATGCGCGCCGCGCCGCCGCACATCCTGATCACCAATTACGCCATGCTGGAGCATATCCTGCTGCTTCCCATGAACAGGCGACTCCTTGCGGGGGCGGATCTGCGGTGGATCGTACTCGACGAGATCCACACCTATGCGGGGGCGCAGGCCATCGAGGTGGCCTTCCTGCTCCGCCGCCTGAAAGCTCATCTCGACATCCCTGACAGGACGCTTCGCTGCGTCGGAACATCGGCTTCGCTCAACCCCAAACGCAAGAACGAGCTTGCGAACTTTGCCGCCCGGCTCTTCGGCGAGCCATTTTCCGGAGAGGACGCGGTGATCACCGCGGAGCGGATGCCACACCCGGATCTTGCACGGCGCTGTAACCCGAGCGGCCTGTCGCCGGAGCGTTGGGTCAAGGCGGCCGCACTGGCCGATCTGGCGCGCGAAGCGACCCAGAACAGCACGCCGATGACCATTGAGGACTGGAACTTCGAGGCTGAACTTGTCGGTCTTCCGGAACTGGAACTCGATGACGCAGACAGCGTGGGCGATGCGCTCATATCGCATTTGGCGGGCTTCGAGGAGATCCATCAGCTCACGCATCTTCTGGAGAATGGCGCGACCGCGATGGAAGTGCTCGCGCATGACCTCTTTCCGAATGCCGGCGACACGGCCGTCCCGGCCCTTGTCGGCCTGATATCCGTCGGCGTTCTGGCTGTAAGCTCACACGAGAACGTATTCCCCCTTCTTCCCGCGCGCTATCACCTGATCTCGCGGGCCCCGGATCGCACCGCGGTGACCCTTGACTCTGGCATACCCGAAAATCTGCGCGAGGTCGTCATAGGCGCCGAAAGGGGTGCCGACGAACGGCCGGCTTTCGAGCTCTATGTCTGCCGGAATTGCGGTGAGCCCTACATCGAGGCCTGGGAAGGACCCGCATCCCTGGAACCCACCGCAGGTCCGGGGTTATATCGACGTCTTCTTCGCCTCGTTCCGGGCGGCGTCGCTGCCGAGGAGGGAGAAGAGGACATCGAAGGCGATGATGACGATCACGACGCCGGCGACCTCATACATTTCGACCCTTTAACAGGATTGCCGGCGGAGGCCGGGGATGCGGGATGCGTCACGCTGGAAAATATCGAGCTGAGAGAGGATCCTGACGAGGGAAGGCCCTACATGTCGCGCTGTGCCGCTTGCAATCACAGGTCCGCGCGGTTCAACGAGCCGGTAACAACGGTGCGCCCGGGGGACGAGGCCATTGCCGCGGTCGCCTCCCAGACATTGCTCGAGGCCATGCCGCTGCGCGAGATCGGCACCAATCCCCCAATGGGCGGGCGCAACCTGCTGGTCTTCTCGGACAATCGTCAGGATGCGGCGTTCTTCGCCCCGTTCTTCGAGCGCACGTCGCGCGAACAGGCTGTCCGAAGCGCCATTCTTCGGGTCATCAATGCTGGCGGCCGAATGGATATCGACAACCTGGCAAATGCGGTCCTGCGAGACCTTCGTGGTGACGGATTGCGGCTCTACAGGCCGGGGGTGGTCCCCGAGCTTGAAACCGGTGCAAACGAGCTGCTTCGTCTGAAGGCGATGGTCGTCGCGGAGATAACGGTCTTTGGACGCGGGCGACTGAGTCTTGAAGGGTTCGGGTTGATCGGCGTCGACTACAGCGAGATCGATCGATCCGTCATGGCCGTAAAGAAGGTCATGCCTGACGCCATGAAGCCATATGCGAACGCTTTCGTTCGATACATCCTCAAGATCATCCGGGAACACAGGGCCATTGCGGAGCGAGACTCCGGCATGATCGATCTTACCGATGAATCCATCTGGACGCGGATGGCGGCGCAGCAGAATCGCTGCGTGACCCGGGAGCGCAATCCACACACGACCCTGCCGCTGAGCCTTGTGCCATCCGCGGGACGCAAGAACAGGTTCACGTCGCTTCTCGGGAAGATGGCAGTTGCTTGCGGTTCCCGGATCGACGAAAATCAAACCCGCGACATCGTCACGCAATTCTGGAAAGCCATCGAGAACCCGCGCTCGATGACCGCGAAGCATGGCGTTGGTCGCGGCCTCAAATTCGACCGGACGCTTTTCGTCGTGCCAGGCGCCGAGATCGCGCTCTACCAATGCCTTGTCTGCGGCAGTCGTACCCAGTTCGACACAGCCGGGATCTGCCAGTCCATGGGATGCAAAGGCATTCTGCAGCAGGTAAGTGACGCGGAACGCGCGGAGATGGCATCGCGCAACCACTACGTGGCGAGATACAATGAACGCCCGCTCATGGGCATCGCACGCGAACACACCGCGGCAATTGCGGGTGAGGTCCGAACCAGGATCGAGGAGAATTTCAAGGACGGCGAAGTGAATCTGCTCTCCTGCACCACGACGATGGAGATGGGTGTCGACCTCGGAGATCTCGAGAGTGTCCTTTGCAAGAATGTTCCGCCATCCATCGCGAACTACCAGCAGCGCGCCGGCCGGGCCGGACGCCGGGCACAGGTTGCCCCGATTGTTCTGACCACGTCGAGATCGGGGCGCTACGACAGGGCTGTCTTCGAGAAGTTCTCCGACTATCTCTCAGCTCAGCCGATCATCCCTTATCTCAGTCTCGACAATGCGGGCTTCTTCCGGCGTCACCAGGTGTCCATGTTGCTTGCCAGGTTCCTCGAACACAGGCTGGCCGGCTATACCCGCACCGGATCACCCCGTCTGCGAGATGTCTTCGCCGAGGCCTTGACGCAAAACACGCTGGCATCCTTTGTCGAGGACTTCGATGACTGGCTCTCGGATTCGAAGGCTCATGTCGAACAGGCCGTGAAGCTTGGCCAGCGCCTGCCACCGGAACTTTCCAGTATTTCCCTCGGACCGGATGACCTGGCAAAAACATTGCGGGACCGGGTGGTCAAATTCGCAGAAAACGCATGGGGCCGATGGAGCCTCATGCAGGACGCCATTGATGATCTCGAGCTTGAACGCAGTAATCTCGAGAGAACCGCTGCGGAAAAGTTTCAGAAGATCGACCGGTCCCTGAACGCCCTGCGCACGCAGCAAAAGCTCTACCTCAACCAGTTCCTGATCGATCAGCTCTCACGCCGCGCCGTCATACCGACCTATTCGTTCCCGGTTCATTCAGTCTCTCTCGAGGTTCTGAACACGGCAGGCCAGACCGCTGACAGCGCCGTCCTCGAGCTCGATCGGGACGGATCCATCGGGATATCCGAATATGCCCCGGGAGCCGAGGTCGTGGCCGGCGGACGTATATGGACCAGCGACGGCATATCCAAGCGCTCGAAATTCACCGGAGATGACGCCTTCATCGAGCGCGCACGCTACCGGGTCTGCCCCTCGTGCAACTCGCCCCAGATCACGCCCCAGGGCATGGATCCGGAAACGGAATGTCAGCAATGTGGCGTTCAGTTTTCCAACAAGGAAAAACCGCGCTCGTTCGTCAGACCCAACAGCTTTCTCACATCGGTCACGGATGGCCAGGGACGAGACCCCGGCGCGAGCCGCATTCGTCCCACTGTATCGGATGAAGCCTTGCTTCTCACCGAAGCCCCCTGGTCGAAGTACATTGAGACCGACCTGCCCGCCATCCGCACATTTCACGCGCCAGGCTCGAACCGGCCCGATCACGAACTCGGGCGCATCATCACGGTCAATCGCGGGCGCCATGGTGGAGGTTTCTCCTGGTGCCAGTCATGTGAGCACGCTGTGCCAGTACGCGGCGAAGGCCCGGGCTACGCCTGGCAAAGCCCTGCCTTCATGGAGGATCACAAGAATCCGCGCAGCGGCCAGCACTGCAGGTTCGATCCGACCCGTCAGATCTGGCCGATCGACCTTGCGCATGTATTCGAGACCGATGTCCGGGGGATCCTGTTCGACGGATTGCCCCGGACCCCTGGCGGAGATACAATACCTCCCGACACAAAACTCGATCGAACGCTTCAGGAAGCTTTGCGCCTTGGTGCCGCCGACCTTCTCGAAACCGACCCGCGCGACATAAGGGCGCTCACCCAGAGACTGGACGGTCGCATTGTCGTGGTGCTTTACGATTCGGTCTCCGGAGGCGCAGGGTACGCAACACGCTTGACGAACGAAGATGGCTACCGGGCGCGCGACCTTCTGCTTTACGCGCGTCACATCGTGAATTGCGAGAATCCGGATTGCATCACCAGTTGCACGCGCTGCCTCAATGACTATTCAAACCAACGGTTATGGCTCGAATTCGAACGCAGGCCTGCCCTCGCATGGATCGAATCCATTCTGATCGATGCCGGCGTCGACATCGACCCGAAATGGAATGCCTGAAACGCCCGGAAAGACAGACAGAATGACGAACATCTTCAAGAATCCCTCCTCCCAAACGGCAGGACTCATCCCGTCAGGCGGGGCCGACAAGCTCGACTTCCAAGGCCCTCCGAATGCCTGCCTCGAGATGGTCAGTTGGTCGAGCAGGGGATGGACGCCACCAGAGGCCTTCGGGTCGTTCCCGATACTGGACATATGCCCGGATGCGCCCGCATATTTCGCCAAGGCCGGGCACTTCACCAACCGCGACCTACGGGCCGTCGCGACCTTGATGAACCTCGATGTCGACTTCAGGGATCCGGAATCCATCTACAGGGCTATTCTGACGCGTTCGCAGAACACACCATGGATCTTGCCATACCTGGAAATCCATCTTCGGGACAACAGGAGCGACAAAACCGGCCAGCACGGCCGGAAACGTCAGCACAAGGATGACAAGGTCATCGGGAAAATGCCGCTCAGCAAGCTTCGCCTCCTGTCGCAACCCGATCTTCATGATCGCGTAGACGAGCTATGCAACTCGCAGAGCCCTGTTCCGGTTGAGGTCGGAGTGGCCGCATTCTGTGAATATGCCATACACGCATTTCTTGAACATGGAGAAGGTCAGTCATTCGAAGGCTCTCTGCACGACGCCGTGGCGTTCTTTTCCTCCGACGACCCGGACCAACAAGTAAGTGCTGTTCTCGGGGACCTGGCAGAGGTCGAAAGCTGGATCAAGCATGCTGGAAGAGTCATTCACTTGGCATCCGATACCCGCGGCATCGCGTCAGAAGCCATGTACGAGCACGCGACCCGAACACTGAAGGAGCTATCTCTCGCGGTCACGACGGGATCTGACCCCAGTTTGTTCGAGCTGATCATGTGTCTTGCGGCCATAGCACGGGAGCAGGCGGAAATACTGAACGGACCCCGGCGTGAGGTGGTTCTGGACGAGATCGCGAAGACCGGCATCGATATCGACCCTTCCGCCATGGGAGAGGGCGTTCTCGCCGTCATGGAGCAGCTTCTCGATCGCGGCCTTTTCGACATCCTGAGATCCCGGGAGACAGAGATCGTCGAATTGCGCAAGGCCAGTGAAGATCTGAAGGAACAGATAGGTAAAGCCTATAGCGAAGACGACTTTGCCTTGCTGGGACAAATCGCTCCCATGGCCAATGAAGCAAAGCAAGCCGCCTTGGAGGCTTGCAACAGGCGCGATCATCTTCTGCATCTTCTCAAGTCCCTTGCCCTCGAGACGAGCAAGGATAGCCATGTGATCCTTGAACATCTGGATCTCATCTTCGACGAGGCCGGGCTTGGCGATCAGGCCGAAGATCCCGGGGCCACCGACGACCTCTCATCCGTCCCCGATGCGGACAGGACCCCCGTCGACGCGGAGGATGACGGGGGCGCCGATGCGCTGGAGCCTGATGAGGCCCGCGACGACACCCCGGACGACGCACGCTCATCCCCCGATGCGATCGGCGCCATGGGCGAAGATGATCCCGGGACGACGCTGGCAGCCGAGGATGACACCGCGGCGCAAGAAGGTATCGATACAGGTGGTGAGCCTGTTCCCGGGCAAGACCAGGACAATGTCGAGCGACCGGTGGAGGCCGACCTTTCCGATGATGACACCTCCATGGATCCATCAAACCCGGCCGCGGATGATGACACCGGCGGCCGCTCGCCCGAAACGGCGCTTCAAGACGATGCCGAGACCGCGGCAGAGGCCGATCACGCTCTCGAGCCCGGAACGCCCGGCGACCCCGACCCGGTCGATCATGCCGAGACGCCGGGTCCCGCGGTTCCCGTCGAGATGCTTGCCGATCTCGTCGAGCGTGATCTCGTGGGTATCGCAGCCGATGCGGCCGAGATCTTCGAGGCGCGCGAAGAAGGCTGGCCGCTCAAGGCCTCGGCCTTGCGCGCGGCGGCGGCCAGCCGGGCCCCACACCGCGAATTCGGGCCGGACACCCAGAAGTTCCTGTCGGTCGCCAGCCGGGCAATCGGGGATCAGCCGGGCGACCTCAGCTCGGTTCTGCTTCTCGGAGCCCTGATCCGGCCATCCATTTTCGAGAAATCGTCCGGCTTCCGAGACAGCCTTTCGGATCTCTGCCGTGGAAATCTCGGCAAACATCTTCAGCAGGCAACGGAGGCCATCTCCGGCCTGGATTATGATTTCCCGCCAGACACTGACGAGCTGGCCAGGCTGTCGGGCGCTCAGCGCCTGCCGCAAAAGCAGCGCCTCGCGGCACAGCTCGGCGAATGGTGCGATAAATTCTCCCGCAAGACATCGCGCTGGCCATTTGCCACCGCGTTCATGCATCACGTTGTTTCCGACAATGGTCCGATCGGCGGCGCAAGGGTCGCGATCGACGCGGGCTCTCCGGATGCCGTAAATCTGGCGCGCAAGGCGCTTTCGGATCTCTCGTCTCATTCCGAGATCGAGGATCGGTCGATCGAGTTCGGGGCGTCGATCAATCGCACCGAAAGCAAGCTTCACCCGAAGGGCGTTGATTACCTGAGCCGGCAGTTCGACGAGCCACTCGGCATCCTCGATGCGTGGGTTCGGGCCGTGGAGCGTGAAAAATCCCAGGGCAGGACAACCCAGGCACGCCTGCAGACGACAATCGGCAATCTTCAGTCGCGCCTCGAGAAAGCCATCCAGGGGCTCCGCCAGGAATACGAGGAGAGCGACGGCCCCCTCACGCGCGCCGTTGCGCAGTGGATCATTCTGCGGATCGACGAAACCCTGAAAGTCCTCAAGGGCCAGGATGCCAGCCTGTTCGCCACGCTCGAAGAGGCGCTCACGGCGGAGCGGGATCTTCTGCCGGCCGCGGCCCGCGATCGCCTCGATCAATCGGGGACGCGCCATGCCGCGTTCCGGGACGCAATCCTTACGGGCGGCATTCTCGAGCCGGCCGAGGCCCTCGCCCGGGCGCGCGAGGAAGGGGCCTTCGACACCGCCTCTCGTCTCGCCGAGCGCTTCGACATCGAGGCCGAGGAGGGTATCCGGCGCGACATGGAGGCTTTTGCCAAGACCTGGCATCCGGAAGTCGAGCATCGCGCGCGCCGTCTCAAGACATTGAGCAAGCTCGACTACAAGCATCAGGACGAGATTTCCCGGTGGATCAACTATTGCGATATTGCCAACGCCCATCTCGAGGCGACCAGTAACGGCTCCGAGATCCACGATCTTGCGGATCTTCCCGGCCATATCGAGGAGCTTGACCACACGTGCATCCTGATCGAAACCAATATCCGCGCTGACCAGGCCGAACGAATCGACCAGTATCGCAATGAGCAGAACGAAGATGAGGCCGACGCCCTTCTTTCGACCCTGGAGACTCTGAACATCGAGTCGATCGAGGACCGTATCGCACAATTGCGCGACGGCCGATCAGCGGCAACGTTCCAGACCGAGCTTCAGGGTGTGATCGCCGACTTCAACCCCGCCTTCCTGACTTTCGCCACCTCGAAGGACTGGCCTTTCTCGGCCGCGGCCATGCGCGAGGCTGTCGCGAGCGAGGGTCCGCTCTTCATCGAGGATGACCGCCGGGCCGCCGGCCTCGACTTTATCGAGGTTTACCGCGCCATCAGTAAATCCGCGATCCAGCGCAAACCCAATACCGCGAAGATCCGTGAATTCCTCGAGGCGATCGGGTTCGAAAGGGTAAAGATCCACGACCTCAAACCCTTGGGGCGCAGCAGCGCGTGGAGTGGCGAGATTTCCGGAGAAATCCGCTCGGTAAGCTCCGACGACTGGTTTCTGCCCCCGGTTTTCGGATCCCAGGCCGCGGCCGGATACCAGCTTTTGCTGGTTGGCCCCGATGTCCTGCCCGAGGTCGTCACCAAGGCCCTCTCGACGGACATGCCCGCGATCCTGATCATGTGCGGCGTGGCCGATCTCGCGCGCAGGCAGGAATTGGCCGAACGTCTGCGCGCCAATGCCATTCCCGCCCTGGTTATCGACGAGGCTCTCACGGCCTTCACGGCGACCCGGCGCCAGACGCGGGCGCGCACGATCTTCGAATGCGGGCTGCCCTATGGCCGGGTCGACCCGTACACGACGGATGCCGGCGCCTTGCCGCCCGAGATGTTCTTCGGACGAGAGGAAGAGATCCGCCACATCATGTCGAAAAAAGGGGATGGCTGCCTGGTCTATGGCGGCCGCCAGCTTGGCAAATCGGCGCTGCTCGGGCATGTCTCCCGGACACGACACGCCCCGGAAAACGACATGATCGTGGTCCGGCGCGATGTGAAATCGCTGGGGAACTCCGAAAAGGCCTCGGAGATCTGGACCCATCTCGCAGGTATGCTCTCTCCGGAGGTGGTGGCACCCGGCAGTCGCACGGCCGAGGCCGTCTCTCGCGACATCCGCAACTGGATCGCGCGCAAGGCGCGCGGCCGGATCGTGTGCATGTTCGACGAGGCCGACTACTTCATGGATGCCGACACCCGGGACGACTATCCCGAGCTCAGCCGCCTCAAGGAGCTGATGGAAGTTACCGGCCGTGCCTTCAAGGTGGTGTTTGCCGGTCTCCACAATGTCCAGAGGATGCACCGCCAGCCAAACTCACCGCTGGCGCACTTGGGCGAACCGATCTGTATCGGCCCGTTGAACCGCACGGAGGCCGACAAGCGGGCCGCCCATGACCTGGTGGTCAACCCGATGCGCGCCGCGGGCTTTCACTTCGAGAGCAACGAGGCGGTCGAGGAGATTCTCGCCTGGGCCAACTACTACCCCTCCCTCGTCCAGGAATACATGAAGGGTCTTCTGGCCACGTTGCACGGCGCCGGCAGCGGCAAGGCCTACAAGCTCTCGAGCGAGGGACCTCTCTGGCCGATCTCGAGCGATACGCTTTTCACGCATCGCGGCTTCGGCCATATCGAGAACCGCATTCGCGAAAAGTTCCATCTTACACTCAACCTCGATCCGCGCTACGCTCTGGTCGCCTACACGCTCGGACGTCTCAATGTGGAGGGAAGCGAGCACGAAGCCCGGGTCACCGGGTTTCGCACCGAGGATCTTCTCAAGGAAGCAAGGACGTTCTGGCCGAAGAACTCGGAAATACCGTCTCTGGTCGGCTTCGAGGCCATTCTCGAAGAACTTTTCGATCTCGGGGTTCTCGGGCGCGTCCCGATCCCGCAAACGAACCGCTTCCGCTACCTGCTCGGGTCGCGCCAGGTCGCGGCAATGCTTGGATCCGAAGACGATATCTATCACGCGCTCTCGGAGATCGAGGAGAAGGATCCCGCGGTCGCGTATGACCGCACCATCCACCGCCGGCGCTATGGCTCTGCCGGGCCGTCCCAGGGGGATTCCGCATATGCGCCGCTCACCGATCTGCAGATCGAGCGCATCGTCGACCCACATGCCTCACCGGTCCAGATCGTTTGCGGTCTCGACATCCTGGGCCTGTCGAAAGTTGGAACCTCTCTGAAGAAGATCGCCGAGATGGGGCGCCTGCCGGGCGCCAGGAGCGATGATGTTCCCGTTCACATCGTCACCTCGGAGCGTGACCTGAGAAACAGGGTCGAACGCAGCCGTCCGGATGACGGTCACCTATCCCTCGTGGTCTACACCCCGGCCAGCGCAAAGAGCGCCCAGGCCGCGATCAACTGGCTCGAACGCCAGGCACGCGTTCTCGGGGGTCGGGCGCGTCCATTGATCATCCTCGATGCCGCGGATGCAGATATGCGCGGCATCGCGAACGCCCGCCATGAGCAAAGCCAGTACCTCGCCGCATGGGGCGCGGAGATGGTTCGCGTTCATCTTCACCACATCGAGAAAACCGATCTCGATACGCCGCAGCATCGCGACGCGATCCTCGGGGCGACCGGCGGCATCCCCTCGGAAACGGTGAAGCTCATTCGCGAGATGCGAACCGCGAGTGATCCGATGAAGGTGGCGAAATCATGGACCTCGTCCTTCAAGATACCTGCCGGGATTCTCAACGACACCATCGGCCAGGCCCTTGTCATTCTCGACATGTTCGACGGCGAGGATTACGAGGCCTTCAATGACCTCATGCGCGAAGATTTGGGCTTCGATCTTGTCGATGTTGGCCCCGATCTTCTCGCCTCTGGTCTCGTCGCGACCTGGGATCCGGAGCACGGACACATCCGGCGCTCCGCATTGGGAAATCTCGTCGCAAAACGGGTCGAGGAATAGTCTTGTCGTCGCCGTCAAAGACTCGCTTTGACGGCGACCGTGCCTCGGCGCCAGGAGAGAAATGTACGCGTTGAGCGATCGCTATCGACACCGACGCTCAGTCGCGTCGAACGAGAAAAGCACATATGGCGGCAATCGCGGCGCCGGTGAGCCAAAGCGCCGTGGTCGCGATACTGCCGCCGGACGACATTTCCGCAGCGCCCGAAAGCCCGGTGCCGCCCGGGTCGCCGGCTTGGCCGACCAACGACAAGCTGTAGACGGGCGCTGCGAGCGATCCCGCAGCGCCGGCCATGAATGTGAAGAAAAGCGCCCAGAGCCTGCGCTCGAGCGACCGCGTCAGGATGAAAGCCAGAAGCACCGCGAGCGCCACACCCACGAGACCCACCTGCCAGGCCCATCCTGCATCGCGCGCCAGCCCGCCGCCGATCAGAACGCCCGAGGCGATCGCGACCACGACGGTTGCAATGAAGGCGGCGCGCTCGAGGCGCGGCCCGGGGGTTTTCGTGGGTACGGATGGCGGACGCGCAAAGAGGTCGGATATCGCGTGATACCAGCGGCGCGGCCGCGGCATGGGCAGACCCTGCCCGGGCCGCGGGGTTTCGCGCGATCTTCCGGTTTCCGGATCAGGGACTATTTGCCCTTCCCCTTGCCTTCCTCTTCCTCGAGAGGTTTGCGCCAATTGCCCGGCACCGGGTAGCCTTGAACGATATCTTCCATGACTCAACCTCCTTACAGTTTCGCGATGCGTTCATCGATCGCGGTGATCACATGTATGAACATACCATCTTCGTGAAGATCCTTCAACTCGATTTGTGCCATAAAAATGGAACGCAACCGCTGAAGCTCCGCCGGGTCCTGGACCTCGTGGATCTTCGAGGCCACGCGTTCTGCAGAGATCCCGAAATAGCCATCCGGCATCCGGGAGGCGACGACCATCACATTGACGAGCACATCGGGGAAGTTTTCCGGCATGCACTGGACCGCCACCGATAGAATGTGATCCATCGCCTGGGGCTTTGGCAGGGGCCGCGCGCTCTCCTGGAGTGCCAGCGCATAGTCCGCAGCCGCGTAGCTCAGGAAGTCGCGCTCCTCGTTAGTGCCCTCGGGCGTCATCTCGTAAGCCCTGCGGAAGTGTTCGAGCGCCGCGGAAAGGTCTCCGAGGTTGCGATGCGCAAGGCCGAGATAGAACTCGAAATACCGCTCCAGCGACTCGTAGTTTCCGATCGTATCCCCGTCGCGAAAGACCTCGATAAGATCAACGACATTCTCCCATCGCCGCTCATCCATCGAGCGGTAGATCCGGCTCATGACTTTTGCCGGGAAAGGATGCCGGGCCGACGTGAAGCGCCGGAGCACGGGCTGATCGTCGTAATACCGGCGACGGGCGCTGATCACCTTGTCGACCACCGCCCCCAGGACATCCGGGTCGCCGGTGTCTATGCCGTCCGCATATCCCATTGCCGCCGCATAGGCATCGACCGAGGCTCGCGACGGCGCTTCGCGCTGGCGCAACCCCTTTCGGTCACGAGAAATCGTCGACTTTCCGATCCTGTTGCCAAGAATGGCCCGGATTTCATCGAGAGAGGATTTGTCGAATACCGTGAAGAAGATGCTCGCAATCGTGCGGCGTTCTTCAGTGGAATAAGGTCTTTCGGCCATTGGAACCCCTGCGTTGGCCCAATATCATACACCTAATTTTTGCCAATGCGAACCAAAAATGTGAAACAGGCTTGCTTTACCTCAAGCCATGAAAGCAACCGGACCCGGGTGGACCGCACAGGATGCTCGCCGGATCTCCAGTCGAATGGCGGGCGTCAATCGGTGTCAGCCAGATCGAGGCTGACGAGATCCATGTCGCCAAGGAGATCCATGATTTCTTCGGCGCGCTCTTCGGCCGCGGCATCCGAGTCTTCCTCCTCGACCTCGATGATCACACAAAGCCGGCCTTCCTCCGGACAACTCACGCTGTCCTCGTCGATGCCGAAATCCACCAGGGCCGTGAGCCGCTCCTCGCTGAGCTCCTCCCCCTCGAGAGTGCGGAAATGCATTTCGATTCGTACCATCGGGCCATCCTTCGCAACCGGAATTTTCGGGGAGATATGTCCCCGGATGCGCGCAGCCGCATTCCAGTCGGAAAAATTTCCGACGGACGTCATGAACCCCTCCTCTCCGTTGAAGAAAACCTTCTTCCGCCGCGGCCGTCATCCCATCTCCTGCCCGTCATTCAGTAAAACAGGACCCTCCATGACCGATCGCAAAGTCCGCAAGGCCGTCTTTCTCGTGGCCGGGCTCGGAACCCGCTTTCTTCCCGCAACCAAGGCCATCCCCAAAGAACTCCTGCCGGTCATCGACAAGCCGGCAATCCAGTACGCGGTCGAGGAAGCGATCGATGCCGGGATCACCGAGCTCATCTTCGTCACGGGGCGCACGAAGCGGGCGATCGAAGATCATTTCGATGCCAACCCGGAGCTTGAGCGACTGCTCGAAGAGGCCGGGAAGACAGAAATCCTCGAAACCGTGCGCGGGATCGTTCCGTCTCATGTCTCCTGCCTGTTTATCCGCCAGGCGCGCGCGCTCGGTACCGGGCACGCGGTCAACTGCGCGCGCCCCGTCATCAACAACGACCCCGTGGCACTCTTTCTGCCGGACGATGTCTTTCTTGGCGGCGACGGGATACGCTCGCTGGTCAAGGCCTACGAGGAAACCGGCAAGACCGTTCTTGGCACCGTGGATGTCGCAGATGAGGATGTCTCGAAATACGGCATCGTGAAACCCGGCCCCACACAAGGCAGCGTGGCGGGCATGGTCGAGAAGCCCCGCCTGGAAGACGCACCCTCACGGGAGGCGTCCGTCGGGCGGTTCATCCTCGACCCGGGCGTCTACCCCCTGCTCGACGATCTCGTACCGAGCGTCGGGGGTGAAATCATTCTCACCGATGCGCTCAACACCCGGGCCGCGGCGGGCGGCGTCATCTCGGTCACCCACCCTGGCAAGCGCTACGATTGTGGTTCGAAGTCGGGCTATCTCGAGGCGATCGTCGACTTTGCTCTCGCACATCCCGAGCACAGGGACCGGTTCCGTGCCTTCATCGAGAGCCGCGTCGCGGGCGACGCAGGTTGATCCCCTGCCCCGTTTTCCCCAGCTTCTCTCAACACACAGATACGAGGTTTCCCATATGCGTTTCATCCTGGCACTGACACTCACAGCCTGGCCCGCCCTCGCCGGCGCCCAGGACAGCTCGGAAGCGGCGGAAATGAATGCCGACGAGTTCAGCGCACGCACCGCCGATGTCGAGTGGGTTCTGCGCAACACGCCGGCCCTGATGCAGGAGGTCATCAACGACGCGCTGCGCGAAGATCCCGAAACGGTCAAGGCCATCATCCGCGAGACCCTTCTGCGCAACCCCGATATCGTGGTCGGCGCGCTGCAGGAATTCCAGCGGCGGCAGCAGGCGGGGACCGCATCCACACCGGCCCAGCCGGCCGGGAACCTGCCCGCGGATCTGCTTGCCGATATGCGCAGCGGCGAGAACGCCCATATCGGCGGAAATCGCAACGGCACCGTGACCATCGTCGAGTTCTTCGATTACAACTGCGGGTTCTGCCGGCGCTTTGCGCCCATCCTGGACGGACTCGAGGCCGAGAATGACCACCTGCGCATCGTCTACCGGGAATGGCCGGTCCTCGGGCAGGATAGCGTCGACGCTGCCCGGATCGCCCTGGCAGCCCGCGAACAGGGCGCCTATGAGCAGATCCATGACGCCTTCATGTCCGCGCAGGGTCAACTGAATGCCGAGCGTGCCTTCGCGATCGCAGAGGATCTCGGGCTCGACACCGACAAGCTCGAGGAAGATGCGCAGCGCGCCGTCGTGACCGCGCATTTCGATCGCAGCGTGGCGCTTGCCGAACGGGTCGATTTCGAAGGCACACCCTCGATGCTGATCGGAGATCGCCTCGCCCGGGGTCTTGTCGGCGCGGATGCGATCCAGCCCATTCTCGACCGCTTCAAGGTCGAGTAAGGCACCCTCGACGCCCTCCATACCGCTTCATATGGACGCGCTCACCCCGGGCGCGTCCCGTTCCGGGCGAAGGTTATCTCGTTTCCTCTGACAGATCCCTTAAGTCATCATCGGATAAGACCTGATCATCCATATCGATGGCTTGCGCAGCACTTTGTCGATTGCCGCCCTCCGGCCGAAAGTATCGGAAAGCGCACCATCCCGCTCTTGCAGCCATGCCAGCCGCAAGGGCTTTCATCTGCACTCGCCCCTCTTGTCCCTGCGGGCGCGCACATAGCGCTCCCTTTCATCCCAACCGCGGCGGCGCGCATAGCCCTGCATGAACGAGCGCCGCTGCAGGCTGACAACGCGGTAGACGCGCGTATAGAATAAGGCGAAAATCAAGAGTCCGATTACACCGCCGATATTCGTGCCCTGAGCCATGATCGCAAGGCAGGCAGCCACCAGGCTGAAAGGCCACATCAGGGCCCCGGTGATTGGATTCTTGAGGGACGGCTTCTCGAGGCCATAGGCGATGAATCGGCCGAACCGGCGCTCCACCAGCTTGTGCAGATGCACACCATCGGGCTGCATCGGCGACCAGCCTTCCCGGCGCGACTTCCTGACCATCGAGAACAAGGTCTCGTAGACAGGGTAAGCCATCACCAGGATCGACACGAAAGCCGAAACATCGGTACGCGCGGCCAGAAGCACCGCAAAGGCGCCAAGAACGAAACCCGCCAGATACGCACCTCCATCTCCCAGGAAAAGAAACCCTCCCGGGAAGTTCACCAGGCCGAAACCGAGGATTGCCACAGCGAAAACCGAAATGGCCGCAACAAGCACCATGTCTCCTTCCAGGGCAGCCAATCCCGCCAGTGTCGCACTCATGATCAGAAGGCTGCCTGCGGCGAGGCCATGAAACCCGTCTATGATGTTCACCGCGTTGGTGGTTCCCGCGAGGCCCACGACGATTCCGAACCCGCCCAATGAAAAAACGGCGACCTCTACCCATGCAGGAGCGCCGGGCGGCAGGAGGGCTCCCGCAAGCGGCGTCAGGACGCCACCAAACCCAAGGAACAGAGCTCCCGATGCCAGGGCTGCGAGGAGCCTCTTTCTGGGGCTTACCACTTTGGTGATATCCTCGATGAATCCCGAAACGAATGCCGGGACGGCACAGGCCAGGATCAGGCCGAGAAGCTTCTGGGCCTCGCCGTCCAGGAGCAGCAGGCCCGCCAGCAGGCCGAACAGAAGAGACACACCCCCGATCCGGGGCGTCGGGGCGTCGTGGGATCTCTGAATTCCGGTGTCGCTATCCATCGACAACGCACCGTGCCAACCCTTCGTCAAGACGAGGGCGACGGCCATCAGAAACGCTGCGCACATTGCGCCAGCGCAGGCAGTCAGAAATTCAGGTGACATG
>Ga0307957_1000562_pt1 | contig 21244 bp, 24 predicted proteins | sample OrgLakmetagen490_FD_201830 | JGI IMG/M metagenome (GOLD analysis project Ga0307957, IMG submission 201830) | Saline water microbial communities from Organic Lake, Antarctica - #490 | ecosystem: Environmental > Aquatic > Non-marine Saline and Alkaline > Saline | place: Antarctica: Organic Lake... | reverse complement strand
CCGCATAACCCTTGAAAACAACAAGAAAATCCGGCCGCAGCCGGAACAGGAGAACGCTTTCGCGAGGGCAAGTGGCGGAGGGAATGGGTCTAGCTGCCAACCCTCTCTACCCCTTAAGTCATTGTAATCATTGAGGCGGACGTAAGTTCGAAAGTCATCCGGTTCGAAAGGTTCTGGCAGCGAACCATTTTATGGAGAGGGCATTGGACATAACTTCATCGGAATACTTGCCCGGCTAATTCAACTTGGACAACTCGGTCCGCTTTTGGCGTGCGCGTTGCTCATATCGAAAACGAGGGCCGACGCGGATCAGTGCCCGCGAGACGGACACCATTCACCGCCTGAACGCGCTGCTGGTGTTTCCTGTCGGCTGCAAATGCGGCTACAGGGCGAACCTCGCCTGCGCTCACACACATTGCTCCGCGCGACCTACCCGAGAGAAGTGCGCAAAGGTTGAACGAGCATACCGATGTTTGATCTTTTTTGGCGCAAAGACGACCATCCTGTCTGGCCTTCGCGCCCCTGAAATGCTAGCGATTGGCATGACTTGGTTGTAGAAATACGTCGCGAAGTGAGAGTTCATGAACACAGATGCTGTTATTGGCCATACTGGCTTCGTAGGAGGAACGCTGGCGCGGCAGCATCGCTTCGCGGCTCATTTCAATACGTCGAATATTTTCGACGTTGCCGGCCGGGAGTTCAGCACCCTAGTCTGCGCTGCAGCGCCTGGGTCAATGTTTGCAGCTAATCGCGACCCCCAGCGCGACCGAGAGCAGATCGACGCATTGATCGCGAGCCTCGAAGAAATACGAGCGGGTCGTTTCGTATTGGTTTCCTCAATCGCCGTTTTGGAAGACTTCGCGGACGGCGACGACGAAGGCACTACAGCCTTTCAGGAGGAGCTGGCCTATGGCCGTCATCGCCGAGCATTGGAAGTCTTCGTCGAAGAAACTTTCGAAAACAGCCTCGTCGTCCGCTTGCCGGCATTGTTCGGCCGGGGACTGCGCAAGAACTTCATTTTTGACCTTCTGAACCCGATCCCTACCATGCTGACCGAAGCCAAGCTTGAGGGCCTTAAGTCGGTTATGGATCGTCGGTTATTTGACCTGCTTAGTGGATTGTATTCGCCCGATCCGGCGACGGGCATGTTGCAGCTGCAGCGCGCGGTTCTCGATGCCGATCCGGCGCGGGCTGCTTTGGATGAGGCTGCGATCGTCCACGGCTTTGCAGCGACCCAGTTCCACAACCCCGAAACGACTTATCAATACTACAACATGGACCGGCTCTGGTCGGATATCGACATGGCGCTTCAGGCCGAGCTCAGCCACATCCACCTTGTTTCCGAACCCCTCAAAGTCGCCAGCATCCATCGTCGCCTGACCGGGCGCGACATGCCCGCGAGCAACGCACGCCAGCACCGTGAAGACATGCGCACTCGGCACGCGGACCTCTGGGGCAGGCAAGGTCCCTATCTGGAGGATGCCGACTTAGTTCTGGACCAGCTTGCGGCGTTCTACGGCAGCGAACGGCAGGCCCTATGAAGCTCGCGATTTCCAATATTGCCTGGACGCCAGATGAGCGTGAGGACGTCTATGACGCGATGGCCGAAGCCGAGGTGACGGGGCTAGAAGTCGCTCCTGGCCTTTTCTTCCACGCTGCCGAGGACCCGTTTTTGCCTCCTCCAGATGTGGCACATGTGGCGCTGGCCGAGATTGAGGACAGAGGGCTTGCGCTCGTCTCAATGCAATCGCTGCTGTTTGGAGTGTCTGGCGCGGGCCTTTTTGACGGCGCTGAGGCCAGAGCCAATCTGACACGCGGTATGGAACGGGCGATTGCTCTCGCAGGGCGTTTCGGCATTCCAAACTTGGTATTCGGCTCGCCCGGCCAGCGCCGCGTGCCAGAGGAATTGCCGATGCAACAAGCGCTGGAGCAGGCAGTAGGAGTGTTTCGCAGCTTTGGCGTCGCGGCACAGAAGGCTGGGACGAAGATCGCGATAGAAGCGAATCCAAGTGCCTATGGCACGAATTTTCTTAACACACTGAACGAAGCGGTAGATTTTGTGGCGATGGTCGACCACCCGGCTGTCGTTACTATCCTCGACTTGGGTGCTATGCACATGAACAACGACTTTGCCACAACCGCCCCCCGCATCCCCGCCCTGCTGCCGAAACTGAACCATGTGCATGTGAGCGAACCAAACCTAGCCCCGGCGCCGCACGACGCAGCAGCGCTTTCACCAGTTCTAGACGCCCTGCGCAACGGGGCGTACGACAAGTCGGTGTCAATCGAGATGAAGCGACCGTTCGAGGGTGTCGCCGGTGTGCGCTTGGCACTCGCCCGGCTGGTGATGGCAGCAAGAACAACGGATATTAAGAATGGATGATGCGGCAGGCAGTGCAAATCTGACGGTCGGCGCCAAGCCACGCGAAGACATTCTGGTCTCGATCTGCTTTTCTGACCTTCCGGCGACTGACGCAGCATTTACCGCCCTGCGAGATCTTGCACGTCGCCTGGACTTGCGTTTCCGTTTTCGCGAAATCATCCTAGTCGTAGATGACAACGGTCATGAGGATTATCTGCCACTGGTCGAGCAGATAGCAGATCTCCGGCTTTTAACCATCCGCCAGGGCAACAGCTACTATGATCGCAGGGTGATTGCGGCCGAAGAGGCGATTGGCGATGTCGTGCTCATCGGAAACTTCGACGAGATCGAACACCTTGATCTGTCGAAAATGGTTGAACGCGCCGCCAGCCAAAACGCCATCTTGCTGGCCACTCGGTCCGTTCGGCATCCGGTGCGCAGCACATTATCAACCCCAATCACCGCGCTAGGCCGCGCCGCCGGGTTCAAGGTGAATCTAAACGATCTCCAAACAATCGCCTTGCCGCGCTCTCAACTGAATCAAATCTTGTCGCACAGCGATCCCGAACTCGCGCTACGCTTTCCACCAAGGGACCCGCGATTGCCACTGTCCTTCTTTTCTGTCGAAAGCAAAGTGCCATTCAAGGGTGGATTCCACCAACTTCGGCGCCGGTTTCAACTACTGCAAAAGCTTCTGGTCTACATGGCACCGATCCTGCTTATGCTCGTGACCCTATCTTCGACCGTACTCACGCTTCTGGGTTTCGGCTACGCGGTCTATGTCGTGGGGGTGTGGATTTTCCTCGACAACCTTGCCCCTGGATGGCTCACGACTTCAGCCATGCTAAGTTTGAGCGCAACCTTCATGGGTATTTCCATACTCGGGCTGAGCCTCGGCCTGCAGCAAGTCCTGAACCAAAGGAGCAAAAACAACCTCGAGAAAATCGCGCATGAGATCAACCGGATCGACCTCTTCGGCAAGGTAGCGTCCGATCTGAATGTCGATCTGGACAGAGATGCACCGCACGCGGTCAAGGATAGGACCTGATGGCGCAGTCTGGAAAGGACGTCGACTACCTCATAATTGGGGGCGGCTTCTACGGGTGCTGTCTTGCTCTCTACCTCCGTTCAATTTCTGATCGTGTTCTTGTCGTTGAGGCAGCAGACAGGTTGATGACCCGGGCGTCGCGCGTGAACCAAGCGCGGATCCACACAGGGTTTCACTATCCGCGCTCGGCCCTGACCGCTGTGAAATCCATGGTTTTGCATCAACGTTTCATGCAGGACTTTCCGGAAGCCGTCATCGATGATTTCCAGATGCTTTATGCCATCGCACGTCGTCGCTCAAAGGTGTCAGCCAACCGCTTCCATCGCATGTTTCGCGATATCGGCGCACCGATCCAGCCAGCCTCGGCCAGTCAAGCGGCCCTGTTCGACGATGACATGATCGAAGCCGTCTTTGCCTGCCACGAGACAGCTTTTGACTATTCCATCCTGGCAAACCGTCTGTCAGCACGTTTGGCCTCCGCAGGTGTGGAAGTTCGGCTGTCGACCGAACTTGCCACCCTAACCGATACGCAGACAGGAATAGTCGCTGGTCTGTCTGACGGATCGGAGGTGACTGCGCGATATGCGTTCAACATCACCTATTCGCAAGTCAATGCTGTGTTAGACAAGGCAGAATTACCCCACGCGCTGCTCAAACACGAATTGACCGAACTCGCCCTCGTCACTCCACCACCGGAGCTGGATGGGATGGGCGTGACAGTCATGGATGGCCCGTTCTTTTCCTGCATGCCCTACCCGGCCGAAGACCTCTATTCCCTTACCCATGTGCGCTATACTCCCCACGAAAGCTGGACAGACGAGACACGGACCGGCGCGTCCCGTATCCTGTCGCCCGAGCATCTCCCGCAGTCCCGCGTGGCACATATGATCAGAGACGGCCAACGCTATCTCCCCAGTCTGGCCAATGCGCGGTACGAAAAATCATTGTTCGAAGTGAAGACGATCCTGGTCAAGAACGAACATGACGACGGCAGGCCGATCCTGTACCAGCAAAAGCCCGCGGACAGCCGTGTCGTGTCGATACTCGGCGGTAAGATCGATAATATTTACGACCTGTTCGACCTCATCCGAACATCGAGCCCTGAATTCGCATCAGCTGACGACGGACTGGTGCTGGGACAGGTGCGATGAAAGAATTAATACGCTTCTTTTTCGTCTCGGTCGGTGGCGTCGTCGTAGACATCGCCATCGCCTACGCGATCGCGACAATGCTTGGAACACCTCTTTGGATTGCGGCCGCGCTGGGGTTCTCGGTCGCCGCCTGTGGAAATTATATCCTCCATGAAGAATGGACGTTCCGCCGTGAAACTTCACGACTGTCAAGCAAGCGCGCCCTATACTATTTCATTACTTCTGGTGTCACACTGTCGTCCCGTTTGGTGGTCGTAGCGGGGCTGAGCGCCTGGATCTCCCGCGACCATACTCTCGTGATCCTGATCGGCGGCGCTGCCGTCTCTTTTTTCGTGAACTTTATTATAAGCAAGTTCCTGGTCTTTTCTAGGCGCGCAGAAAACAAGGGCCCTCCTTGATGAACAAGATCCACCTTTCTCAATATGACGACAGCACCTGGGAGTTGCCCAGTTTTGACGAGGTGCAGTATCGTGAAAAGCACCATGAATACGCCCTCGTCATTCCTGTCATCAACGAAGGCAATCGTATCCAGGAGCAACTGCAACGGATACTTCACGCTGAATTGCCGGTTGATGTCATCGTTGCTGATGGAGGGTCGAACGATGGATCACTGGACCCGGATTACATGCGTGAGGTCGCTGTCACAGCAGTCCTTACCAAAACCGGTCCAGGCAAACTCAGCGCACAGTTGCGCATGGCATATGCCTGGTGTCTGCGCGAAGGCTATGGCGGCATTGTCACCATCGATGGCAACGGAAAGGACGGGGTAGAGGCTGTGACCAACATGGTCGCGAAATTGGATGAGGGCTACGACTACGTGCAGGGATCGCGCTACCTGCCGGGCGGTTCGGCGGTCAACACGCCATTGGAACGCACCATCGCGAACCGCTGGATTCATGCACCGCTGTTGAGCTTGGCCGGTCGGCACTGGTTTACCGACACCACAAACGGGTTCCGTGCCTATTCCGCGCGCTACCTTCTTGATCCCAGGGTCCAGCCCTTCCGCGACGTCTTCCAGCGCTACGAACTGCTTTTTTACCTGACCGTCCGAGCCGGCCAGATTGGCATTAAGGTGGCGCATGTGCCTGTTCAACGCCGCTATCCAGCTGATGCAGAAGTACCGACGAAGATTACCGGAGTGGGCTCAAAATTCTTGGTACTTCGCCAGACCCTGGGGGCGGTATTGGGAAGATACTCCCCCTGAACCCCCGGTTAACCACTGTCAGTGACTTCAAAAAGGCCCAGTCTTATGCCACTGTTCGTCATTTTTACCGCGCGTGGGCTTCGTCGTGACCGACGGTCGGCCGTGTCTTCATCAGCGTGTCTTCCAAAGGGTCAGCAGATAACGCCTCACTTCGCAAAGCCTTGTCAGAAGGCGGTCTATGTGGGATCGTCACCATAGGCGAGGCTGACTTGGAAAAAAGCGCACAAATCAAACCACGGCTGTACAAGAAACGGCAATGCTATATTCTGGGATGTGACAAATTATGACGACCTCTACTCTTTTTTTGGCCATATTTCGATATAGCGTAACCCGTAATTTTTATGTTTATCTCCTGATTGCTATGTCATTTTGGGGAGTCATTTATTTTGAACCAAGACTTGAACATTCGGGGTTTGCTGAACAGCTAACTGTCGGTGGCGGAATTTTGGCAGATGCGGATAAGAACCGCGATATTAGATTTGCATGGTGGGCGATTTCGTGGCAGGTTGCTGCCATTTTGGCAATCACGATAGTGGCACGGCAAGTCTTTGTCATCTGGCAGGCCGTATTCTTTACACTTCTGGCGGCAGCCGGACTTCTAACGCTCGATAATCTGGTGTCGCTCGACAGTCCACACTTTCAAACTCAAGCTCTATTTTGCAGCCTGCTCGCTAGCGCCGCCATAGCTTTTGTATTGGATAAGGCAAATTGGCACCACGCTTTCGGCATCGGGTTTCTGATAGCCACCTCAGCCTGTGTCCTTGTTAACCTTGTGTTGGATTTCAACGCGGCCTGGACCATAGCCATTGCTCTTCCAGCCGCTGTTCTTTGGGTCAGCAATCCTCGATCAGCCATCCTGCAGTGGGCAATTTTGATCGGTGGGGTGATCATGGCAACCACCCTCATGGCGTCGGCGCCTGTTCTTTGGATTGGCTTGGAGGGAGCGCGACCGTCCTTATTTGATGGACTGCATTCGCTTCTCGCCATTTCGATTATTATCGAAGCCATTTGGATGTTCCGTTCGAGAGATGTTGGTGGCGCCACTCAGGTCAAACTCCCCCGCCTATCAATCGCAACGGCCATTGTAGTTCTGACAGGTCCGGCCCTTTATCTCCCCGCTATTCCAGTGGATGATTACCATTTTGGTGAAAAACTTCTGGCCGCGCAGGCATTCTATTCAAGTGCGGGCTGGTTCACCGAGTTTTTATCACCCCATGGCCTTTCGAACGCTGCGGGTGGATTTGCGGCCTGGTTGGTAGGTGATCCGACAGCAAGCGGCATCTTGGTTGGGGAGCGACTTGTTCTACTCTACGCTTGGGGAGCGCTCATCGGATTACTGTTGTTTTTCCTCGGGCCGGTTCCCGCGCTTCTCTTTGCGCTTATCATGCCTCAATCGCCGCATTTCATTTATTTCCCGCTAAATCTTGTTCTGGGACTGGCAATCGTGACACACCGCCATCCCTTCGTTGCGGGCGTTGGCGGTGTAGCGTTTGCCGCATTCGGCGCGCTGTTCAACGGGGGTCTCGGTGCAGCGGCGTCCATTTTTATTGCTCTTTCCGGGATCATTCTTCATGCGCGGCGCGGCCGGCGGGATTTCACTTCCTTTTGTGTCGGTAGTATGGTCTCGGGCGCAGCGGTCATCGCAATTTTCCACGAGCAGGTTACAGGGCAACTGGCGTTTCTCAGCGTGTCGTCCGCAGCGAACCTAACAATCTACGGCAATGGCGATTTTTCTGTGATCGACCGTAACTTTGATAACTTTCTTTATGCCTTCGCGCCACTACTGACCCTTGCAATTGCGGCACTTGTGGGCAGCACGCAACGTAGCGAGGGCCGGGCGACGGACTTATGGTGGACATCTCTGTTATTGATCGTGCCAACGACGGCACTTGCCGTAATAATAAACGCGTACGCCGCAGGTCGCCTTGACAGCACCGGCTCCCGGGGCATGATCGCGACAGTGGCGCTGTTGGTTGTCGCGACCGTTTGGGTGTCCTGCTTTTTTGAGCGACGAGAGCAACCGGTTATTGCCAGTTTACTTAGCTTTTTGCTCATCGGCATCGCGGTCGATTACCGAACCGGTTTCGGTCGCCTAGCACTCCCACCGACGCGCCTTGAGCATCGGAACATGATAGCAGTGGACATGCCGACACTCGGGTCGGGCATGGCGCAACCAGGGCATCTGGCGATGCTGCTGGAAGTATGCGGTGTCGTGAATTCAGTTCTTGAGCCCGACGAAACGTTCCTGAACCTCACGAACAGGAATTCCTTCTACTTCTACTGCGACCGTGCAAATCCAGTGCCTATCGCAAGCACCTACAACGCCGCGCCCGAAGAGTTTCAACGTCAGTATATTGAAGCCAGTGAAAATAGTTTTCCCGCCCTTGCCATCCTTTCCGTTGATAATTTTGAGCATGACGGAATTAGCCTGCCGCTCAGAAGCTATCGCATCTACGAGTTCGTCGAGGCGCACTACGTCCCGTTTATTGCAAACGGCAACGTTTACGGAATTCGCACAGACCTTTCGGAGCGGCTAACGCGACTGACCAACCCTGAGACGCTCATCCCGAACATAACGCAAAGCTTCCGGACTGGCACGTATGACGACGCAAACTGGCGGAATGGCGTGGCCATTGACGAGAATGCCGCCCTTTGGTCCTTTGCGGTTCAGGCGGGCCTTGCGGGTTTGCTAGAGACCGGTGATAGATTGCGGTTCTCGGATGGCGTGGACCGTGAGGTGACCCGTGCCGATGGCGTCAGAGTAAACGTGACCCCGCCACTTCCCACGAGCTTCGCCAACAGCCCGACCCAGCCCACCTTTACAGTTGTCAATCGCTCGATTGCCGCCGAAGAAATTTGGGGCAATGTGCTTCATCAACCCTACCTCTGGCGTATTCCGGCAGCCTGGGGAAGGTCGGCAGAGACTCTCTTGGAGAAGCTCGGCAACGTCCAGCAGCTTACGGGTCCCGTGTTGTACGGAACTGTAGTACAAGCAGACACTATGAATTTGTTTCGCATAACGAGCGACGATCCGATCTGGGTTTACACTTTTGCTGAGCCGTTGATGCCGTCGGGGGGCGGCGGCATCCTTTCCCTTGATGTTGAGTGCGTCGGGTCTGACGTGCATCCGATGGTACAGGTGTTTTGGAGAAGCCCCGACACCGCGTTTTCTGAACGCAATTCGGTAACATTCGAAGCCAGCTATCGCACGAACCTCGTACCGCTTGACACGACTCCACGCTGGCGGTCAATGCCTGGGATCGCAGAAATCAGGATCGACGTCGCAAACCCAAGCGCATGTGGCCTTGTGTCTCTGAGCAACGTCGCTATGCATGAACGACTTTAGCGGGGCACACAGCGACTGCAGCGAAGAAGTTGAAGGGGAGATTCGACAACGAAAACATCTGGTCCCTTCGCGATTTGTATGGGTGGACGATTGGTGGGCCGTTCGGGGCGTCCCCAGATGTTGTGGTTGCGGCGTGAGGCGCGTCTGGCGCGGAGACCGTAGGGCACCTCTAAAAATTGCCATGAACCCGGCGCTGCGGTATGATCTGGGTGGCAAAACGGCATGAGGTAAGAGGATGGCACAGATGGGTTTCTTCGATCTTTCCAACCGGTATGCGAGCCTAGATGCCAAGCGCGATCCGCTGGTCGAGATCGACGCCGTGGTGCCCTGGGAGGAGTTTCGCCCGACGCTCGAGCGAGTATGGCGCAAGCCGGAGGCGGCGCGCAAGTCGCGCGCTGGGCACAAGCCCAGCAGGACGACATCAATCAGGGCAGAGAGGGCCATTGCTTGTCGTCGGCGTAGTCATCGGGGATCGGCTCCTGCGCCAACAGAACCGCCTGCGCGGCGAGGATAGCGCCCGTTGCTGCGGCAAGCTGCTGTGCCTTGGTAAGCACAAGCTGCGCCATCACCTCGATTGGTAAGCCACGGGCCGTTGCGATCGCGGAGAGCAGCGGCGCTGGGGCCGTTGGGTCAACTATGATCGCTTTCGCCTCACTAACCTGCACGTGCCACGTCTCGCGCTCCTCGGACGTGTATTCCGCGCCCAAGGCGGCGATGCGGCGAGCGGCCTCGCTTCGTACGTCATGCGCCGATGCTTGGTTATGTTGCGGCTGCTCGATGACCATTCCACCAGCAACAGCCTGCTGGATTGCGTCGTAGTATCGGTTTGCCGGGTCGATGGGGACAAACATTTCCGCCCCATCTATTACCGCATTCACGAACGAAATCTCGCCGGAGATCTGATCAAGTGCGAACTTTGGGTTCTCGATTTTCATTATCAAAGCTCCGCATCTGCTGTGAAATCCACGAACGCGAACACGCCGTTTCCAGCATCGAAAACGGCATTGAAGCCGATAGATCGGAAAGTGGTGCCTTGAGGGGTGAGACCGGAGGAGTACCCGCCATTAGCCGTAAGAGTAAGCGCCACCGTTGGGTTCGCTCGCATGTGAACAGAAAGAGGCCCTGCGGTCCCCATAGCCGCCAAGCTGCCATCGTGAGTACCCTGCAAAAACAAGGACCCTCGCTGAAAATACCGCTGACACCGCGCTAACTCCGGCCCCAGTTCAGGCGCGCGGTAGAAGTCCGTTGCTGACGCCGTGTGCGTCCCGCGCTTGATGTGGATGCCCCACAGGTCAACGCCGATGGTCTGGATGCCAAGGCTGTTGGTGCGGGCGTTGAGGTCGCTGCCTGCGGAGGTCCAGAAGTCTAACCGAAAGCTATCGTTATTGTTACTTCCAATCGTTTTACCTGCGATGGACGGGACGTTGATGACAGCAGCAAACGGCTCCCAATCAGTCGTCAGTGTGATCGTGGTTGGGCTGATGCCACTCACCCCTGCTGAAGGTGAGCCACCCGTGCCAAACTCCTGTTGGGCTTCAATCGCCATATTTCCGCTTCCGCTAGAGCGCCGCACCCAGCCAAGTACGGTAATCGTTTCGCCTGCGTAGGTCCGTACACCCTCACATTTTGTAAAAGTAACGCCCAAATCTCCAGCCGCGCTCTGCCCGCTGACTGACTGGCGCAGGTAAAACGAAGGGCTGTTGCTACCAAACTTGTCGCCTAGCGTGTGCGCCTGACGGGACTGTGTGACCGTTCCACCAATTCCAATATTACCAAAATGATCCGCAGCAGGGTATCCGTTTAACGTCCCACTCGTCCCCCGCTGCCAGAAGTCAAACGAGCCGTTGATGATGCGGTTGTCTGGGTCCCGACGGGGTGAAATGTCCGTGAGGAGCTCAACGATCTCCTCGGTTCCGTCGTCTCTTTTCAGAAATAACCGGCCATCGTGGGTGTTGACTGCAAGCTCGCCGAGCGCGATCTGGGCCGTCGTCGGGATTTTACCTGCTACGGCGCTGCGCTTGAGTTGAATAGGCATATGCCTCTCCTGTGATTGCTATGAAGCGGAAGGTGGCGACGGCGGAGCGGTCCTTAAAAGGTGCCGCCGTCGATTGTGTCCGTTGGGCCGTGGCCGTGGACCTCTTTTGCCAGCGGGGTGCCGCCAGCCGTAGCGCCGTCATGGACCACGACGGTTTTCTTGATCGTGTCGACGGTGATCTCGCCAACCGCGCCGATGAAGGTCGTGTGCTCTGCGGTGGTCCCGCGCCGCATCTGGATTTGTTTCGCCATTACACGATGCTCCCGTAATCGGCCGTGCTCGTCGCAGACGATGTGATCAGGCCGTAATCGAGATCGGTGTCCCCGGCGCCCGCCTCGGAGAGCTTCGCGAATTCCTCGTAGGTCGAGGCCGAAAGCCCGATGGCGAAGCGCGCCTCATCCGTGATCAGATACGGCTCGCCTGCCTTGAGGTTGCTGCCCGTCGCGGCCGCCTCCAATTGCGCCCGCGTCCCGCGTTTGATTTTCAGATCGACTGCCATGGATCAGGGGCCTCCGGGGTTGGTGATCAGAAGGTCCCGCAATCCAGCGGAATGTTGTCGATGCTGCCGCCTGTGATCGTCACGTTGTTGGCGTTTTGGGTCGCGATCGATCCCAGCCCGAGATTGGTCCGGGCGGTCGCGGCGTTCGTGAGATCGGAGAGGTTGGCCGACTTCACGAGCTTTTCAGCCAGCCCGTTTGTGACAGTCGAGGCGAAGTTGGGATCATCTCCCATTGCGGCCGCCAGCTCATTGAGCGTGTCCAGTGCGCCGGGAGCGGCATCGACCAGCGCCGAGATGGCAGCCTGCACGAAGGCCGTGCTGGCGATCTGGGTGGTGTTTGTGCTGGATGCGGCGGTCGGTGCCGTGGGCGTGCCCGTCAGCGCAGGCGAGGCAAGCGGTGCTTTCGCATCCAATGCCGTTTGCAAGCCCGTGACCTCTGAGATCGCATGGCTGTGCGCACTGGGCGCAAAGGTGGAGGGCTTGCCCGTCACCCCCGTCCACGGCACGCTATCCGCCGCCTCGGCCGCATCGACCTTGCCGTCGTTGTCGGTGTCGTAGGTGGCTTTGTGCATATCGCCGGTATCGAGCCCGGCGATCTCAGTCTGCACATAGGCGGTGGTGGCGATCTTGGTCGAGTTGTCGTTCTCGGCCGGGGTCGGCGCAGTTGGCGCCCCGCTTAGCGCGGGCGACGCGAGAGGCGCCTTGCCGTTCAGCGCGGTTTGCAGGCCGGTCACGTCAGAGATGGCATGGCCGTGCGAGGCCGGGGCAAAGGCGGAGCTGTCGTCCAGAGCAGCCGACCCAAGCCCAAGCGACGTGCGCTGCGCGGCCGCGTCGGCAGCCGTCAGCAGGGCGCGGCCCGCCAGCGAGCTGTCGCTGATTTCCGAGGCGATGTGCGTGTGGCTGTCATCGGCCTTGCCATCCAGCGCCGTCTGCAACCCGGACACGTCCGAGATCGCGTGGCTGTGCGTGCTGTTGGCCTTGCCAGCCAGCCCAGTGTCGAACTGCGACTTGCGCACGAGGTCCGTGCTCCCGGCGGCATCCTGCGAGGATTTTGGGACGGTCGAGAAGGTCTTGGCGCCTGCGATGGTCTGGGCGTTGCTGACATCGACGAAGGCGCCGCGGCCAGCGACCGGGACGACCGAGGTCGCGTTGCCCGCGCCGTCGTCGCCCTTGCCGATGTAGAGGACGTTGTCGACCTCGTTGTGGGCGACCTCGCCCGACTTGAGCGCGGCGGGCGCACCGGCATTGCCGGATACCCGACGCTTGAACTGGATAGTATTGGCCATCAGAAGAAGCCTCCGTTGATGGGTGCGTCAGTTGGCAGGATCGTGATCCCGGGTTCGCCCTGCTCGCCTTGCGGGCCTTCTGGCCCTGTTTCGCCTTGCGGGCCCGGGGACCCTAGAACCCGGACGCCGATAGGCGCCCCAGCGATCCGAACAGTCACCGGCTCATTTGAGGAAACGCGAATGCGAATAGGACCGACGGCGGAGCTGACATCGACCTTTTCGAGCATGGTTAGAGCCCCCGCGTCACCGGCAGCGAGACCGGGATTTCAAGGAAAAAGCTGAGGTGCTTCGGTGGGGATATATCGGTGCGGACCACATCGACGAGGACCGATCCGACTTGCATCTGGGCCGTTGTGGCGGGCGGGATGCGGATTTCGAGGGTCGTATCGTTTTTGCGGATCAGATCTCCCGCAGCACTGGTGAGAGTGGCTATAGGCGCGGTGGCGGAGAGCTTGGCGCGCACCTGCGCGGTGAATGCAGCCCCTTCTGGGAATAGCGGCGCTTCAGCTTCAACCTGAAGCACATATTCGTAGCCGATCAGCACGGCCGGGCCTTGGAATACCTCGTTCGTCATGGCGTCCACCCGCACAGGCGCTCCCCGATTTCGTTGTGAGCGACGATTTGCGCGAGCGTGCCGTCGGTCAGGCTATCCGAGCGCGACGGGCGGATCGGCTCCGCCCAGTCGCAGTCACTTCGAAGGTGGCGGAGGTCCATCGCGCATCCAGCGGTCAGCAAGGCGGTCAAGGTCAGCGCGGTCAGCGTTACGAACTTCATGGCGGGTCTCCTTTGAGGTCAGCATGGCCCGCACCCGTGCGTCGGCCCGGCGGATTGCCAGATCAGCCTCAGCCTGATGTCGGCCTTGGCGGATCAAGACCCAGACGGCGATGGCCAAGGCCCCGGCCAGCGCACCCCAGAGGGCGACGCGGCGGCCGATGCCGGTGAGCAATGTGGTGATGATGCCAGTCATGCCGCCCCCCCCGAGATGATGCGCATGCAGCGCGTGTCGATCAGCAGGACGGTCAGCCCAGCGTCCCCTGCGATGCCCCGCATGTGGTCGTGGTAGCGGACGGCCGCGTCCTCGCAGGCCTCGAAGGCCGGGTAGTTGACGGGGCTGATGCCGCTGCTGCAAGCTGGGCCGGGATCACTGGCGATGCAGCTCGCGACGACAAGGAGCCACATCACGGTGTCCGGCCTTCGCGGTGGTCCTCGATCCGTGCGTTGCGAGCCTTTATGGCATAGACGATCACGCCCATGAACACGGCAGCGCCGATCCACGGCAGCGCCGCAGTGAGCCAGCCGTCGAGGCCAATAATAGCGAAGGCGCGCTCGGCCAATGCCCGGGCGTTTTCGGCCTCGGCGACAGCAGGCGCGATTTGCGAGCCGACTGTGCCGACCGCCCCCACGACCCCGAGCCCGATCTGTGCATTGGCAGCGGTCACAATCCGGCTTTCAGTCGGAGCCCCGGCTGCGCGCTCCGGCGCAACGGCCCGGGGCTGGGCATTGGCCAGCGCCTCGGTGAGCGCCACGTCGATAATCGGAACCAACGGGAGGCTGTTGTCGTCGCGGAAGGCAAGGATCGCGGCCCGGGTGCGCGGGCCAATGATGCCGTCGGGGTTGCCGACTTCATGGTAGCCCAGTGCGCGCAGGCGCGTTTGCACGGCCCGGACGCCCATTGTGACTGCTGGGGCGACGTTGCCAGCCCGGCGCACGCCGAGGAGCTTGGCCTTCGAGTAGCGCTTCACGTTGACCGCGTCGGCCTGATTGCCGCCCAGCACCTCGATCGAGGCACCGACGGTGCGGACGAAGAAGCCGACGTGGCCCTGCCATCCGCTCGGGTCACCCCGGGAGAAGATCACCACGTCCCCCTCCTGCGCGTCGGCCAGGTCGACGGGGACGCCCCAGTCGAGGTAGGACCGGGCGTTGAGCTTGCGGGTTGATCGCAGGCCAGCGCGCTCGATGCAGTGGCCCACATAGGCGGCACACCAAGCCACAGCATCGTGCTCGACCCAGTCGTGGCCGACGGTCGCATACATTTCTATCACGACGGGATTATTGGCGGGTCCCGGGCCTTCAACGGTCCCGATGTAGGTCTTTGCGATGTCGTAGGGGGTCATGCGTCCCTCCATTGGTTGCAGCAGCCCGCAGGAGCGGGCGCAGGGCGGCGTTTGCGATGCGGGGGCGGTTCTGGGCGCAAAGGCGCGGGCTGGGCGTTTCTGGGCCCGCTCCTGCGGCCTATCAGCGGCGGCGGTCTGCCGGGCCTTCGGAAAACCGATCCATCATGAACGTGTAAAGGCGGTCGATCTTGGCCTCGATGCCGTCAAACCGCTTCACGATTGCTGGTTGGTCGATCTTGGCCACGTCGATTTCAAGTGACGACACCCGGTCTCGGATTTCATGGAGGTCGTCCTTGATCATCTCTATGTCCCGCTCCGTGGTGTCACTTTTCGGATTGATGGCTTGCCAGAGCTTGATCATCGCGAGGATCGACCCCGCGACACCCCCAAGCCCTATGATGAAGAAAATGACTGATGGGATATCTGCGACCCAATCCTGCCCCATACTGCTTTCCTTTTTGTCTTAGAATGGCCCGGTTGCATCCGGATCAATTATCGGCGGCGTGCGGTCGATCGCATTTGGTGCCACCGGCTGCGTGCTTGCCTCGCGAGCGTCGGAGCCCGCGCCGCTTTGTGGTTGTTTCAGGTCGAGAGATGTCACGAAGCCTCCGCCCCGGGTAAGGGTGTGGTTGACGGCCTCGATGCGATAGGCACCGTCGACACCCGCTCGGGTGCCTGCGACGATGCACAGGCCATCCGGGACAGCGGCGGTGTTGCCCTCGATCGTGACGCTCCCCTCGCCTGCATCGCGCTCGGCGGTGGCCGCGTCGCTGTCGGTCTGCTGCGTGGCCTCTGCCGCGTCGGCCCGGAACAGGCGGGACGCATGGATCGCGCGCACGTCCAGACCGGTCGCACGCTGGACCATCTGCCAACTGGCCGATGCCACGTCATACCAGCGCGAGCGCACCTCGCTGAACTGCGGGCGGCCAAGCTGAGGGGTGATGTCCCAGCTGTGCAGGTTGTCGCCCCAGACAGCCCGGACGGACGCCTGATAGTCTGCGTTCCGCTTCGAGAGGATCGCGGTGTCACCCACGATCCGGAAGTTGGCACCGATTTCGCGCGCGAGCCGTTCGCCCATGCCAATGAAGCTCTCGTCGCGCATCTCGAAGTAGGCGCGCGTCAGGGACCGCAATGCAGGGTCGATGTCGATGCTGGTGATCCCGGCAAAGCCAGCAGCGTCTCGGATGATCGTCTCGACGCTGGCGTCGTCCCAGTTGCGCTGCTGGCCCTCTTTGACCGGGCCAGTCGTGTCCATCCCCTTTGCGGTGATCTTGAGGCGTCGGCCTGAGCCGCGGTTGCCGGAGGACTTCACCTCGTCGACGGTGCCGCGGAACACGACCCGCATCCCCTCGCTTTCCCAGCCGAGGCCGATCGAGACCTTTGCACCCTTGCGGGGCAGGACGATCCGGCCGTCGGTGTCGTCGATTTCAAGGTCGGCGCTATCGGTGTGCGTGCCCACCTTGTCGGAGACCCGCAGGCCCAACAGCACCGGCGTCAGCGCGGTGGTAATGTTGGTCCCGGCGACGGTCACGTTGAACACCGCGCGTTTCGACATGGGGGCGGTCTCCTTACCAGAGCCGGATCGGGTCCAAGAACTGCTGCTCGCGCGGGATGGGGATCGGCATCTCGAAGGTGATGCCAACCGGAAGGGTCTGGCCGTGGTCGGCCAGCCCGGGGTTGATGTCGTAGATTTCCTCGACGAGGCCCGGCATCGGCCGGTGGAACCTGCGCCAGACGATCAGGGGCACGGTCAGGCCGTCCCCCTCGACGCTCACAGTTTCGGTCAATGCGCTCATCGGTTCACCCACAAGAAGATGTCCGCCAGCAGCGAGAAGAAGCTGCCCGAAGATGGGCTGCCGCACCGCTTGACGGTGATGTCCACGTCGATGACCTTTCCGACGCCTTTCGGGTCGAGGTAGGTCGATCGCTCCTGCACGCTGAGGATCACGACCCAGCCCATCACGGCGCCGTCGCCCCGCATCAGATACTGGGGGCGCCCGGACGCACGGGCCTGATAGAGCGTTTGTAACTGGCCAAGCCCGCCGAACTTCTCCGGGTAGAACTTCGCCTTGATCGTCCAGCTCTCGGGCCCCTCCCCCACGAACTCAAGCGGCGGACGAGCGCCGAGGACAGGCTTCTCAGCGAAGCCTGCCTCGTGCCCGTGGCCGTAAGTGTTGGTGTTGAAGGGGAGCACCTCGAACTGAACGGGGCCCAGCATCATCAGCATTACGCAAACCTCATGCCTGTGTCGGCGAATACGCCACGGAAGGCCTCGCGGACCTCGTCGCGCATCTGCCGAGAGATTTCAGCCGCAAGCTGCTGCGGATCGGATGTCCCTCCGGTGACCGTAATCGGCGCATTGATCGAGACCTCGAAGCTGCCGCCCATCGCGCCTTGGCCCGTCGGGTTGACGTAGCCGTTGCGGTTTGCGGTGATCAGCTCCGGCCCGTTCTCACCGACCAGATAGCTGCCGCCCCGGGAGATCGGGCCGCCCTTGGCGCGCTGGCCATCGAAGCCGTAATCCTCGGAGAAGTTGTTCATCGCCTCGTCGCTGCCAGCGGTCAGCCGGGTAAACCACGCCGGTGGCGAAGGCCACCTTATGATGCTCGACAGGTCGATGTTGCCGATGGCCTCGACGATCCGCCCGGGGATGCCGGTGAGCCAAGCCACGAACTCGTCAAACTTCTCGACAGCGCCGTCCCAGATGGACTGGATCATCGCGCGACCAGCCTCGACCAGATCACCAGCCACCTCGCCCAGCCGGGCCGGGATGCCCGTGAAGAAGCCGATGATATTTTCAGTCACCTCGCGCGCGCGCGCCATGATGCTGGCCATTTCTTCCTCGGACAGCGTTTCGCGCCCAAAGAGGCCAGAGAGCAGCTCGCCAAGGCCGGAGACCTTGTCGAGCACCCACTGCCATGCGTCGCCGAAGGCGGTGACGACCGGGTTCAGGAATGAAAGCTTCTCGCTGACCCACTCCAAGCCCGGCTGCAGCGCCGTGCCGATTGCCTGACCAACGCCCGTGAAGATCGCGGTGATGCGATCCCAGTAGCGGTAGATTGTCAAACCGGCGGCAGCCACAGCTGCAGCGATCAGTGCAAAGGTCCCCCAGACAGGTGCGGAGATCGTGGCGACCGCAGCGCCTATGGCTGCGATGCCGGAGGACAATGCACCCACGCCCGGGACTGCCAGTGCGATGCCGGTGAGCCCAGCACGCAAGCGACCCAGCGTCCCGAGGGACTGGCCCGACATCGCCGCAAGGGCGGCTTGCAGGCCGATCATGCTTCGCGCCGCAGCAGTCGCGCCAATGGCCGCCCTGCCGATGGTGTTGTAGCCGAGGGCAATCAGCGAAAGGACGCCGCCCCGGCCGACAAGCCCGGCAAAGCGCAGCGCGGCAATAGCCCCCTTGAACGCGATCACGCCTGCGGTCGCGCCGACAATCGCCAGCGTTACCTCCGGGTAGGCGTTCGCAAGATCGGCCAGCCGCGTGATCAGCGGGCCGACCGCCTCTGCCAGCTGCGAGATCGCGGGCATCAGAGCGTTGCCGATGCTGATCTGCAGCTCGGTCAGGACGTTTTGGAACCGCTGCATGTTGGCTTGGAACGTGTTGTTCCGGGCCTCGAACTCACGGAAAGACGACCCGGCATAGTTGGCGCGATCGCCCACCATGCCGAGCGTTTCCTCGACAAGGCCAAGGTTGGTCAGCAGCGGGCCGAGCGCGCGGGCCTCGTTTCCAAAGAGCTGCGACGAGATCGCTGCGCGCTGTTCCGCTGGAAGCTGGCCAATGCGCCGAAGCACGTCGATTGTGGTCTCGACCGCGTTCTCCTGCATGGATCGGGCGGTTTCTTCTGCGTCGATCCCAAGGGCTGCGAAAGCGCGGCGCTGTCCTGCCGTGGCGGCTTCGCCCTTCGTGAGTGCCGCACCCATATTGCGGAAGGAAGTCGCAGCAACCTCGCTGGACGAACCCGCGGCCAGCATTGCCGACGCGAACGCTGAGGTTTGCTCGGCCGTAAAGCCGAACATCGTCGCCTGCGCGCCGACCCGCTGGACCACGTCCAAAATATCGGATGCGCTCGATGCTTGGCTGTTCGACAGGTGGTTCATCGCGTCCGATAGCAGGACGGTCTCGTCGATCGTCAGCCCGAGCGCGGTCATAAGGTTTGCCATCGAGCCACCAGCCTGATCGGCACTGATGTCGAAGGCGACCCCAATGCGGGCGGCGGCGTCAGTGAACCGGATCAGGTCCTCACCGGCGATGCCTGCCTGACCAGCGGCGGCGGCAATCTCGGCGAGGCCGTTCACTGCGATGGGGATGTCACGCGAGAGCGCAAACAGATCCTGCTGGAACTGCGTGAAGGCTTCTGGCGTCGGGAAGTCGACCACCTTGGCCACGTCGGCCATGGCGCTCTCAAAAGCGGCGGCGGCTTGGATCGGGGCGCCGATCGCTTGGCGCAGCGCATAGAAGCTGGCGACGGCATCGACGATCCCGCCGCGGGCGTCGGCCAGCGCACGGTCGTTCCGGGTGATCGCGGCGTTCAGCCTGTCCCCGAAGGTAATCGGCTGGCCGTTCTGCTCCCGGATCGTGTTCGAAATGCCCGCCAGCGCATTGGCCGCGCGGCGGGCAGGCCCGGTCACTCGATCCAACAGCTCGATGACCAGTTGGGAAGTAAGCGTTGCCATCGGATCACCTCATTTTGGCGGGTCGGGCCAGTCGCCGGGCCTCGATGTGCCAAAGCACCACCTCTGACCATTCCATCTCGTCAAAGGCGGTCAGGGGCGTGTTCAGCCAGTGGGCGGTTTCGGCAACGACGGATCGCCATTGGGCGACGCCGTGCCCTTTGGGAAAAAATCGGCGATCATCTCCGAAATCTGGGTGAAGTCGTCCGTGTTCATTTCCTCGATCGCCTCGACCGGCAGCCCGGTCAGGATGGCGGCCATCACGATGCCTTGTTCGAGCTTGTCGTCGATGCCGACAAGACCGGCCTGCATCCGCTTGAGGTCTTTGACGCGCGGCTTGGTGATTGTCACTTCGGTGATTTGGCGACCGTCCCATTCGATCGGGTCGCTAAGGCGGAAAGTCTTGGTTTTTGTGGGGGCAGTCATGTTTTACCTCAAAATCCGCCGGGGATGCGCAGAATAGACCGCTCATCTGCGTTCTGAGACGTGCCGTTCACACGCCAGTCTGTCGTGAAGAAGTCCCAGTAATACTTCTCGGACCCCGCGAAATGCAGCTCGTAGTGCAGGATTTCAGAGATCGAGTAATCGAAGCCCTGCATCTCCCCGCGCTGGAACGCCTCCGGGCTGGCGGCACCAAGACGACCCTCAAGGACCGCTTTGGCCTCAATGGTGGTCCCGTTGCGCTTGTCCCGGATCGAGCCGTAGGCGGTGAACTTCTTGCGCGCCGTGGCGCCGAGGCCGAACTGCGTCAGCAGGTCCGGGTCCCAGCCAGCGAGCTTGAAGCTGGCCTCAAGCTTCTGGATGCCAACCGCGACCTCGATCTGCACGCGCGAACCACCAGCGTGGTGGTCCTGATACATCTCCTGAAGGTTCGGGAGTTGCAGCTCGGTCAGCGTGAGGTGCTTGGACGCCGTCGGGTCGTCGTCGCCGCAAAAGAGGTTTGCGGCCTCCATGATGTAGATGTTGCTCATCGGAGCGTCTCCTTGTGTCTGGCCGGTCAGCCGTTGATGGTGCCGACCTGCGCCAGCAGGTCATCGAGCAGCGCATCGAGCGCCGGGCGATAGCGCGCGGACTGGATGCCCAGATACCGCAGCACCGGGGCTTCCTCGGCCGCGAAGCTGACGGTGAACCGGCCCTGACGCAATTCCTCTGGGGTGTTTTGGTCCCGGGTGAACTTGATCTCGAAACCGAGAATGTCGCCATCGGCCTTGAGGTTGCGCATCCCGGTTTCCATCGTGTTCAGGATGCCCTGAATGGTCTGGCCGGTGATGTTGAAGCGGCCCAGATAAAACCGCAGTGTCCGCAGCAGCATCAGGTGGATGAAGTCGCGGCCCCGGGTCACGTTATAGAAGCGCCACAGGTCGTCCTCGCCCGCGTTATCGGTGCCGACGAAGATGAACCCGCCCTGACCGATCGCACTCTCGACGCCCAGCTCGCCCCGCAGGAGCACGCCGATATTGGCTGCCAGCAGTCGCTGCGCCTCGGTTGCGCCGTCGGTGAGCGAGAAGTTGATAGGGCGCGA
>Ga0307957_1000556_pt1 | contig 21355 bp, 34 predicted proteins | sample OrgLakmetagen490_FD_201830 | JGI IMG/M metagenome (GOLD analysis project Ga0307957, IMG submission 201830) | Saline water microbial communities from Organic Lake, Antarctica - #490 | ecosystem: Environmental > Aquatic > Non-marine Saline and Alkaline > Saline | place: Antarctica: Organic Lake... | reverse complement strand
GAAAATACCTTTGTATGGCATGCAGGGTAATCTTCACCACCGGATAGAACCGGGGCTGAACCTCTCCCCGACGAGGGCGAAGCACTTTTCCTCGTTCGTAGCTGTACAACGTAAACCACAGACCGGTGTGATAAATCTCACCATCTTTAAAGATATCAGAGCTCTGAACAAACTCTTCGAACGTCAGAGGGACGGAGTTTCCTCTCATAGGCGAATCCCTCTTGAGCATCTCGGTAAAGGCTTGTTTGTCTTTGGGGTCGCTCAAATCGACTTTCTGACAACTCAGTGCCAGAAGATTTATGGCCTGCGTCGTTTTTTCGTCTAGGCCCTCAGCCGGTTGCCCGTGGTGATTAAATCCGAAACTCAAAAGCTCTGGGTTCTTTGTCGACCTTACCGCCGCTGACCACATTTTTTTGGGGGTGGCCCGGTGATTTATTCCTGTTATTTTTTTGAAGTTTTTGGCGTCAGCCGAATCGACGAAATTTTCCAAAACCTTGACGCACCGCCGCGCCTTGATCATTGCAGTTTCGTCGGAAATCACGAATTTCGGGATCTGTATTTTGCTGTCCAGTGTGACTTTTGTTTTGGCCATGCTCGTTCTCCAGTTCACGTTACCGTCCTTACGGTGATCCGGTGTTTAGAGTGCCCCACCCTGGCTGCCTAATTGGGTCCAAACCGTAAGCGTGGAGAGTTCATAAAACGGAGAATCAGTATGATTAACGGAAAAACCATTCAGACGAACAATCTCAACTCGCCCGAAGACCTCGATCTGTTGATGTTCATGCTCGAAAACCATCCGTTGGATGCGCCTGTAGCGCCGTTCATTAACCAGATCGAACGTGAGCGTCCCGGTGTTTACACCATGGTGTTGCGTTTTCAGGAGGTCTCTGCGAACTGCGTCATTGTAGGTAAGCGGATTGGTGATGACATTGCAGAGCGAATCAGGCTTGCGATTGAAAAAAATCACCGCGATCTGCTACCCAAGGCAAGGCGGTACAAGTCGCTTTGGATGGACGAAATGAGCGAGGTTCTGGCGCTGCGTAGGAGCTACCAGCAACAGATGGCAGGTGTGAAGTGTCCGGATACGATCGCTCACATTCGAGCAGGCTGTGAAAAGGCTGTTGAAGAAAAGATGAGTGAGATCCGCCAGCGCACAGTACGGTTGCGAAACGAAGCATTCCCGCTGTTCAAGCAGGGCGAATCGTGGCCGCAGTTCGTTAATACTGTTCTGTATCGATTCGAGTCCCACTGAATCCAAGCCCTCACTTGAGGGCTTTTTTATTTCCTCCTTTGGGCTATTATCTTCTTTTCATTACCCAAGGAGCCCGACCGGTCATGGATCTTCAGACCATTCTCACCCGATACGAAACACGCAGCGCCTTAACCCAGACATCGCCCGTTAACCAGGCCATGCTTTCGCTCTCCATTGAAAGTTTTCTAACAGTGTCCCGACGAAACAAGGTCTGTGACGATTATGTGGTCCTTGGGGTCATAAGGTTGCTCTGCATGGATCATGAGGTGGTCGGGCCATCGAACGTTACCGTCGATATTCTGAAGAGCGCGACCGAGTCCCAGTTGGTGAAAGACGCCCGCCATTGGGTTTCATCTTTCCCAACCTGAACGATTTTACTGTGTGGCCATAACTCCCAGCCGAAAACTGCACTTGCCGTAACTCCCGCGAGTTCACTAAAAAGCAGGAGTTCTTATGAAACACGGTTACACAACAAGCATCCCAATGAGTCTGCTAAATCTCGACCTGATGAACGATCTGACGATGAACTATATCTCAGGCTCAGAATTTGCTCTGAATATGGCCACATCCGTTCTGGTGCGTCTCGAAGATACTGTAGAGGATCTCCAGAACGCTGAGGATCAGGAAGATTTGAGCAATGCGCAAGCCGACTGTGAAGCGGCCCTTGAGGCTCTGGCAGCAGAACTGTCGAACCTGAAGGACGAACCGTTCAATATTCTGGAAGGCAAAAACCCCGCCGAACTGGCACTGGGTTTCTTCCAGCATAACTGGCAGGAACCCGATTTCATCAAACGTAAGGTGATGGAATCGGTGCGCGTTCTGGATCGAATCAACAGCAATCAGAATCCGCTGGAGATACTCATGAACCAGAACGAGATGTGCATGAACGAGTTATGGCCGCTGATCCGGAAGCCGTCGGAGAAGGTCATTCGGGACTGCATTCTGGACCTGAATGTTGGATTTTTCGGCTCTGAGGATGAAGACGTGTACTTCATCTACCTGACCGGTGGTGGCATGGACATGTCTTTCGATCTGGCGTTTGCGTATGCCCTGGTCGATGGCAGTGTTCCTACCAATATGAATTTGGAACGCCCCGAGGACTTTATCCAGGCTGCTCAGTCAGAAGGCGTTGAGGCGGCACGGAAAGTTTTCGAGCCTGACCTCTGATGCTTGTTACTCGCTTTGAATTACCCCTCTTCTGAGGGGTTTTTTGTGTCCGATTAACCATATTTTATGGCCATGAGAGCAGCCGATACTGCGGTCGCAACAAGGAAGGGAGACAACAGAACGAATAATGAGACTCGGTATTCTTTCAATGAGTTGTAAAACGCATGGGCCGCAATGAAGAAACAAACCACCCCAGCGCCATGAGCGTCTTTTCCTGAAAACTCGGCAACCACTGACCGTCCCGGTAAGGTCACGCTATCGAAATAGAAAGCCACGGCCCCAGCAATAACAAAGACAATACCGAATAGTGAGCCAATGAATGACCAGCGGCGACGGTAGTAATCAGAACCTCGGATGACAGGGTCAAACTTGTGCAAAACAGAACGCTCCCTCACCAGGGTTTAAGTCGGGTTGAACATTCGGGCCGAATAGATCGGTGAAAAGGTTTCTGTCAATTGGATGCGACTGACGGCATCTGACTCCGCATTCAGCACCACGTTGGCATAAATGCTGGCGCGAACCTCGTTGAGCGGCGACTGGGCCAGATCGACGTTCATCGTGCAGGAAGGGACGACAAACCCGTCATAACGGTCATCATTCAGGTATTTATCGCCCAGTTCCTGGGCAGCGAGGGGCGCAGCGGCGTCGCTCCAACCCTGGGGAAGCTCCTCAGGCGTCATCATATAAAGGCGCAACGCCGGGGTCTCGAAAACCCCCATCACGTTAATGTGGTTGGCAATCACCGGATCGGGCTGATAGTTGGCAAGTTCAAGCATGGCGTTCTGAACATTGCTGCTGAAATACAGAACCGGGGTACCCGCGCTGTTCCAGCGAGCACCCTCTTTAAAGCTTCGGGTCTTGTGGTAATCCTTAAATCCGCCGATGTAATTGGCATTCGCCGTCTTAAACAGAATCAAGAGTAATCACCGTACTTCAGTTTATCGATATAGCCTTCGAGAACCTTTCGCCCAGTCATCGTTCCCATTAACGCCTTCGGGGTATCACCCTCCAGAGCGGGCACAGGTGTATCCAGCCAGCGGGTCATCAGTTCTGCGTTGCCATTGAAAAGATCTTGCGCGACATCCCTCCAGAGGTGAGTAAGATCCTCAAGCCCCTCTGTCTGTGTCCTCGACAACTCTTTGCGCCGGTAAAGCTTTGAAAGGTTGGTGGGATTGACCTCTAGCGCCTCAGCAATCAAATCACGCGGGATGACGTTGGTCATCCATCTCAGAGTCTTGCCCGTTGCTTTGCTGGAAATGACTAGCTGGCGGGTTTTTAGCAGAGACGCCCTTGACCCTCGACGTCCCGACAGTCGAGCTTTGAACAGATCGTCGATATTACTGAGATGGACGATTCGAGTCTTTCCATCCTCTTCATATTCTACTTTCACAACCTTGCCAGGCTGACTCGCTATTTGAGTCGTTGCCATGGTGCCACCCCTCATATTCGTACTTTGTACGTTAGTATGCGCGTCATTGAGACGCCTGACAACTTTACGGACGGTGGCGCATGGCTACCTTCATGAATCACTGAGACTAATCTTCCTAACCGAGCAGATACCGTAAGGTTCGCTCCTTATCCTTTTAAAGCAGAAGTACCGATATGTTTTCCCGATACACAGCCTATCGCCGCATGGGCATGAGTCTAATGGTCAACCCAGTCGGTTTAATGGCGCCTCCGGTTGCCATCGCACTTATGGCCACGTCGTCAATAATGGATATTGAAGCGGTTTCCCAGTTGTTTTTTGCAGGTCAAATTGTCTTTGCGCTTGCGACCTTCACTTTAGCCCTCGTGGTGCTGGTCGACTTTTTCATGGCTCCCGCCTGGGGTATGTATTACGCGTATCGCATCGGTAAAGACTATGGGCCTAAAGTTCAGGGAAAAGCAGTCGAATATTTTTGTTCAAATAGTTACGAGCAGTTTGATCTGGCCGCCATTGCAGAAAAGGTGGGTGAGGTTGAGAGCGGCAGCCAGTAAGGTCCTTGTAGGTTTGACATCCTCCCACCACCAAACGCCTTAACCGGCTTTTTGGAGGGGGATTCCTACCGCTAGACGGCAATGCCCTGCCGCGAGAATGTTCTTGGCCGCGTTGATATCGCGGTTGTGAGTGACACCGCACTCACAGGTCCATTCTCTTATTCCAAGGCCCGCTCTACCTTTCGGACTGTTGGGGCTCAAAGAGCCACAACACGAACAAGCCTGGGTGGTGTACCGTTCATCGACTTCCAGAAATACTCCGCCTGCGTGCTCGCATTTATATTCCAGCAGAGTTTTCAGTGTTGACCAGCCAGCGTCCAGCACGGACTTGGCCATGTTCGTCTTTGCCAGCCCGGAACTGGACACGCTCCCAACAACGATCAGGCCGTTATCATTCACCAACTTCCGGCTGAACTTGTGCAGTGCATCGTGCCGCCGATTTTTAATCTTGGCGTGAATCGCTTGTACCCGTTTTTTATTCCGGGCCCGCTGAGCAATGCCCAGCTTCCGCTCCTGATCCCGATAGAAGCGACCCGCTTCCAGCGGCTCGCCCGAGCTTGGGGTGGCCGTGGTTTTCAAACCCAAGTCGACCCCCACACTGCCGGTGCCGTAGGTCTGCTCCGGCTTTGCCGTCACGACCACGCAGAAATACCAGCGCCCGCGAGCGTCTTCGGTGAAACAACCCGACCGGAATGTATACTGCGACAGCCCGTAGCTGTCCCAAATCTTGAAATACTGTTTGTTGTGATAGACGCATCCGTTTTTGAAACCGATGCAGTCTTTGCGAACCGGTATCCAACCCAGAGATCGGCGCACACCGCCAGACTTGCGCCAATTCAATCGATTCTTTTTGAACTGCTGTCGGCGGACCGCGTATTCATGGCCGATCATCTGCACCGTCGCTGAGTTTAACCCCAGATCTTTACCCGCGCCTTTGGTGTAATTCTGCAAGTCATAACCTGACAGCCAAGTACGGCGCTCTTTGATGCTGCGATAACTCAATTCGTTGCAGTAGTTCCATACCTGATTCACTGAATAGGCCCAAGAGGCCAGCACTTTTGAGTGCTTGTCTCGGATTCTTACTTTCAGCGTTTTGGTGTGGCAAGCGGTTTCCATAGCTGATATGTTAACGCAAACAAAATATGGTGTAAATACATGAAGTCACATTATCACTGCGTTTATGATATGAAATACCATTTGGTGTTAGTGACTAAATATCGAAAAAGGTGTTTCACTTCGGAGGTTCTTGACCGAATAGAGGCTATTTGTCGAGAGCTTTGCGAAAAATGGGAGATTGGCCTCCTGGAGTTTGGTGGTGAAGCCGACCACATTCATCTGCTATTGGAGCTGAATCCAACGATACAGCCGTCAAAATTAATCAACAGCCTGAAAACCGTGACCAGCCGGCTAATAAGAAAAGAGTTTGCAGAGCACCTGAAGGAATACTACTGGAAGCCCGTGTTGTGGAGTCGAGCCTACTGCCTGCTAACAGCAGGTGGGGCACCGATTGAGGTTTTGCGAGAGTATATTGAGAATCAAGACAGGCCAACTTGACGTTGGCCGCGCTATCCATCACCACCCAAATGTTAAAGAAGTCGCTAACGCTCCGCCTGGGGCATTATGGATGGAGAATTTCGCGCATTCAGTTAAATTCTTCCATACCGTAAGCTTCCTGAGTTTTAATGCCACGGAGTTAAACGGTTATGCCCAATTCCAATCTTCTTCCCGTCGAATCCGATCTGTTCGGGTTTGTACCGCAATCGCTGGAGGTCTGCGTGACACGTTACGCTTCCGGTGTTCTTGCGCCCGCCATCTGGGCAGGCTTCGAGCGAGCGGGCAGGGCGCTTTGTATTCCCGCCAGCGAGGCAAGTCCCGGTGCCATTCATCGCGCCTCGCAGTACGCCAACGAAGGCGGTGAGCTTTTTATCGACAGCGGTGCGTTTGTCTATAAGGACGATCCTGTCTCCATGCCCTGGGAGCGGGTTATCAGCATCTATCGGACGATCGCAGAAGCGGCAACAAAACCGGTCACGTTCGTCCTGCCGGATGTTGTTGGTTCTCAGGAGGAATCGCTAACCGCATTGCGGGCGTGGTACCCGACCATGAAGAAAGTGATTGGCCCCGGTCACAAGACACTGCTTCCGGTTCAGGATGGAGACCGTTTACCCTCTGTTTACGTCAAAGAGGCTCTACTCATCACCGGGGAGCCATTCTCGGGTTTAGCCCTTCCCAGCAACGCCAAAGCATTTCCTCTGGCAAAGCTGGCGGACTTTGCCAATATGCCCCAGTCAATTCCCCAGCGGGTACACTTCCTCGGGATCAGTCGCAGGTCCAAGGCGCTGCAGGAGCGAATCCTCCGTCTGACCGCCGTTTGGCCTCAAGCCGAAGTGTCATGCGACGCGTGCGAGCACCGGGCGGAAGTGGGGCAGGGCAAGCCCATCACAGAAAATCGCCGCCAGCAGCTTGTTGACTGGTGGGATGAGCATTTGGACGAGTGGGATGACACTGAGTGTGAAAATCACGAGGTTGATGACTGTCTTCGCGCTAAATTTCCAGGCATGGATGACGAGCAGATCGAACAAATGCGGATGTCACAGATTGGCGACTGGGCTTTGGTGGACAGCGAGTATACACGCCACAACAAAACACGCGGCCCCGCCGCTACCGAAGAGTCGATATACCGGTTCGCGTCAGAATCTATTTCATAATCAACACCAGAAGAAGGAGCAATCATGAATAACATCGATCACGATCAAGGTGAGAAATCAGCACAGCAGTATGCAGATCGCTGTAAAGAAATGACTCAGTCGAACACTCTGACCCCGGTAGACCATGCTATGACGTTTGTGCGCAGCACCAGGAAGTACGGGTTTCTGGTCGTCAACACGTTTGCTGCTTCCAGTACAAGCATAGAAGAGCAGGGGGAGCGTCATGAAACGGCGCTTTACTGGGCGGCAAGGCTGCTTCTGTCACTGATGAGCGTGGAGGGTGTGGATGTGAAACGCGTCCCTCGAACCAGTCTGCTTTGGCAGCATGCCGAAAACCTTGTTGAAGCTTCTCGGGATCTCGACTCAGAATATCTCAGAGATAATTTCAACGAGAATACAAAAGTTGCGCCAGCCTTAACCGGCGCACTTTTCCCAGATTAACTTGCCCAGCTTTGCACGGCTTCTTTGCCGTGCTGTTTACGCCACTCGTTCAGCGTTTTGTGGTTCCCGCCACGGGTCTTAACAACCTCGCCGGTATGCGGGTTCTTATAGGTTTGCAGCGGGCGCTTAGCGCGTGATCCGCCAGCTTTGGGGCCAGTGCTGATCGTCGGATCGATGGCGATAAGAATCTGAACAATGTCCTGGGGCGTTTTATCGTGACTGTCCATCAAGGCCTTTACTTCTTCCTCAAATTTAAGCTCAGTCTTGAGTGCTTCGTCCTTTTCGAGTTCTTTTAACTCGTGCGACAACTGATCCATGAGCTCCCGCTTTTGATAGTAATCGTTTATTTTCGCCATCTTTTAAATGTCCTTCTAATTTATCAATGTTAGTTGCGGGCAACAGGATAACGCAAAATAAGAACAATGGTTAATGATTCTCAATTCAACCGTTCTCCAGGAACCGTTTTGCGCCTGAATTGAGCCTTTACCGTATCAAATTTGAGTTTATTTTCATGCAAGGAGTTTTTATGGACGTAACTATTAACACTACCGTTGGCGAGCTTCACTCAATGGGGGTCAAGTTGCCAGGCGATGTCCTTCGTCTAGTATTGAAGTCCTGAAGGCAGGATCTGCTATACACCTGTTCGACGTCTGGACTCCAGAGGAAGTAGGCTCTTGCCCTCCCGATGACCTTGAAGACCGTTGCATTGAGCGAGGCTGGGAGGTTATTGGGGAACTCGATGATGAGGCCACTCTTCCGATATTTCATTCCTGCACACAAAAGGCTTGCCTCAAAACTTTGTGAAACCGTAAGGGTATTCATATTTAGAAGTTTTCAGGAGTAGATTTACCATGCCTTGCACAAAAACGTTTGAAGCCGATTTCGATGAAGCACTTGGCATTGCGGGTGTACCCGAAGACGCCCTTATCCGACTGGAGGATTTCCGCTCCGGCCGCCGTTTCAGTTCCGTCGAGAATCTCGACCCCAAGTTTGAACACGCGCTGGAAGGAAGCAAGATCGAAGGAACCTGCGTGATTTATCCCGGCGACCAGTTTCTGGGTTTCGATGCGGACAGTGGGATTGCGTGGTTTGAGGATTATAAAGGTGTAATCCGTGGCGACCTGGACGCAGTTGAGGAAAGACTCTACCTGTGGGCCATTGCCGAAGACACCGATAGCATGCTGGTGGGCTGAGCGAACAGTTCACCGGCAACCGATTACACCGATGGAAGAAAAGCACTTTTATGAATGAAGTCAGTTCCGCCAAACAACAGCTTATTGAGGCCGCTCGAATCCTTGATGGTCTAGGCGTGGGCCGTAACACCATGTACACGCTTATCCGCAACACGCTCGGGGAAGGGGCTCATGACGCCTATCTCCGGCAAAAGACGGAAGAGCACCTCATGATCGGCAAGCTGATTCTCTCGGGGGTACCTCTGGGTGCCATACAGGCCAAGTACAATCGGAAATCGGTGGTTCACGGCCCCGCCCTGTGTAACGCGGAGCGAAAGGTTCGCAAGGTTCTAGGTGCAGAAATGCCCAAGTTGCCCATCATGGTCGATCGGACTCACGATGCCCAGTGGATTGCCGCCCTGGACAAAGCAATTGCCAAGCATTGTCTCAGTGAAAATAAATCAAAGGTGACGCAAGCAGCCTGTCTCCAACCTGACCCGTCGCAACCTGATGGACGGAATCTTGGATAAGCAGGTTCAACGCATTTTTTTCGAAGTGCCGTTCGCAGCTTCACGGGACTGGAAACGCCCACGAAGTTTAAGCGCGTGGCTTAAGCACTCAGTTATTCGAATTGTGCGGAACAAAGCGCTCAACCCCAGGACTGGTCCGCCACAGCCCAATTACAAGCTATCCGTAACGTCTCCGAGTTCAATAAACTGAAAAAGTTAGGAGAAAGTTATGAGCATGGCTGTCATTGATTCTGGAAAAGGCTTGATCAACGCTGCCGGTACTCTCGTGTACGTTCTCAGGTTTGAGTCTGACAATGAGATCGATCCTATGGAGTTCGTTGAGGAGATGCAGGCGGTCTTGTATGACGAAATTGGTTCAACCGGTCACTTCCGACTGGCTCCGCGTCACAAGGAAGATCTGAACGAAAACTTCGTTCTTATGGGGCGTATTGAGGATAACCATAAGGAATTCATGGAAAGCAATAGCAATGAAGTGCATGTTGCTTTCTGCATCTATCAAGACCTCTCGGAAACGCCTTTGAGCTTAGAGCTCAGCATCATTCCAAAAGAGGTTGATGAGTTCTGTGAAGGCCAGGGCCTCCGTTATGAACAGGTTGATGTCCGCACGCTCTACCACTAATTTCAGAGCTAACAAGCCCTGATCTGACTACCCCTTTTCCTTTCTGGATCAGGGGTTTTTTTATTCCAATTACACCTGCCCCGTAACTTTCCCGAGTTCAACCAACTGGAGAAAGTTATGTCCGAAGTAAACGGAAACGTCTTGAACCTGTCGATGGAAGTTGTCGAGATCTCTGAGGGCGACGCAGACCAGCCATGGGTGTGTTTTGTCTGGCGTCTCACGACCGACATTGTCACGCGCTTGAAGTATCTGGGTAAAATCGCTGAACAAGAAGGCATCACCGTCTGCACCAATGAATTTCCAATGGTTCCAGATGAAATGCCAAACGAAGTGTTCAATCCCCAGGTGAAGATCGCGGCTAACGGCATTGTTAGCGTTGAGACCACTCACAGGGTTAAGCATATGTGGCCAGTCACGGTCACTAACCGTCACGGATTCACGGTTGATGCCCTGGTAGCGTGTTTCGAATCTGCTTGCGACGAAAGAGGAATGACGCACCTCAACAAGTCAAAAGAAGGTCTTTTGTTGAGTGACGAAGTCCCGTACATCCTTGTCTATAACGATTGGGAAGTTCAGGATAAACTCTCACTTTTTGACCATCTGGCTATGCTGTGGCGGGCTGAATCTTCACCAGAAGACAACATCGCTCGATACAATGAGCAGTGTGGTGAAAGGCTCAACCCAAAACTGTTTAAGCCAGCTTTAGACTGATTGTTGGCGCTTTGATTAACCCCCTTTACCATCCGGTTCTGGGGGTTTTCTTTTGTGTTACAAGCTTGGTTGTCTCCATTACATGATTCGCTAACGGAGCAAGACTGGCTTCTCCCGCTAACGCCTGCCTGATCGAACGTGGCGTGAAGAACTGCAACGTCACGGTGTCCAGATTCACACAGCCATTCTCATCCAAATTTTGCCACTTTGTCTTCCGGCTTTCCAGATCGCATGTCGGTGTACGTGTCACCGTTAGCGACGTAACGCACCAACCACTCAACGTTGTCGACCCGTGGATCATTTATCTTCAAATAGCGATTTGGCATAGCTTAAACTCCTCTTTGCGTTAGAAACTCGCTGAGTGCTACGGCGTGAGGAGAATTGAAGCCAGTTGGACGAACGTTGGGAATAGCGGGAAGGTAGGCGCCTATTTCAGTTTCCCTTGGAGCCTCTGGTCGAATGAAAACGACTGTATCTCAGCGTGTACGAGAATCTTTTTAAAGTCGGGGTGGTCGGGGAGAAGCACGACATTCCGCTCGCCCGGTATTGCAGCGCTGGGCAGTGACAAACCCAGAGACTGGCCCGAACGCATCCATTCGTCACCGATCTCCTGGAGGGCATAATTGAACGGTTCGTCCCAGTCATCCGGAAGCACAGCGTCGTCCAGCACCATCACCAACTCCTCAGGCACGTCGACCTGGATATACCGATATTGGTTGAGCAACTGTTTTGACCGGGCATGCACAAGGATTTCAAACGCTGCGAGGGACAGGCTTTCGGAGAGGTATACAACCCGGTGCCCAGGGCTATTCCAGCGCCCGCCATGCAGGAACGCGCCTTCACCGTTCAGCATTTCCTCAGGGGTATTGGCGTACTCCGGGTCACATAAGCGCACAAGGTGGATCGAACTCATGAAGGAATGCCGTGCCTAATCCTTCCTATCAGCGTTTCAACCTCGTGGGCTCCGAATTCCGTTTTGGCATGATCAAGCGGTGTATCACCCTTGAACGCATAGGCCGGGCTTTTAAGCCAACGCAAAGCTTCATCGCGATCGCCGTGGAACATGTTGGTGGCCAGCGCCAGCAAGCGGGTGTAACGGTAGACTCGATCGGTTTCCGTCGAGGTCAGCCTGGCGTTCTTCTTTGTCCTTCGAGAGTAGGTGGCCAGAGAAATGTCCAAAATCTCAAGCATGTTGCTTTTTGGGATCTCGAAGAAAGACATCAGGCGTTTGAGGCTTTCACTTGGCGCCCCCTGCTCAATTACATCGCTGAGACTGGTTGTGGCACGCTGAGCAATCCCAGTCACATGGATAAACATTCTCTCCGGCGTGTTGGCCTCTTGAGCCTGAGCAATTCCCGGCCGGAATACACGAGCTTCTCGCTCCCGAGACTCCTCAATCCCCCTATGAATGTCATCTCTGCTTATCATTTGATACACCACTTTTTATCACTTGATATTAAATTGTAGGCTTTTGCCGCTACCTCCGCCAGCCCTTCTGAGCCCTATATGAATTGTTGTCAGACCGTAAGGGAATTGAGTTCATTTGAGAGAAGGAAAGGATTATGAGTTCTATCGGTCGCACTACATCAGAAGCGCTTCGGCTGGCGGGCTGGGTTGAAACACCGGAAGTTCCTGAAGAAGCCTTTCAACGCATGAGCGCAGAAGCTCCGCCAGCGATGAAGTTTCATGACTTCATGCACACTCAGGTCGCTGAGCTTTACTTCGTCTTCCATCATCCGGAATCAGACCGGTACCTAAATCCAGCCCTCCCAGCGAGGGCTTTTTTTGTTCCCGCAATACCCTGAGCCTTTTTAATTCTCCTTTACCCGTACCAGTTGCGAGTTCAATCAATCAAAGGAGTTTTAATATGGGTTTTTTCAGCTGGAAAACGAGCGACACTGACGAGTCGATCGCAAACGCTCATTCAAACCGCCAATGCCGACCGGTTTACATGCTTCAGCCGAACGGTAAGAAGACCATCGAAGAGCCTGAATACGAAGGTTACGGTGTTTTCTCTGGAGTCGATGTTCACGACTGGCTGGCAAGGACCAACGCTCACGCGTTTGGATTCGATCCCAACGCTATGTCGATGGAGCAAGTGCGCTTTATCGGTATCAAGATGGAAGTTGGCAATGTTTGTCAGGACACCGAAACTGGTGAGTACTGGCATATATTTGGCGATGGTCGGATTCTGGTGCCAGGTAATTTCTTTAGCGGCCGATGGAATGAAGTGATCCCGGAGCTTGGCGCTTCAGGGAACGAACTGGTCGAATCTGGACGTCTTGCGAAACGAGACATCTCTGAGGTTGTCACTATCCCGTATCCGTTAAAGTTCAGCTTTGATCCTGATGCGAAGTACGAAGACCTTCCTGCTGCGAAGAATTGTCCTGACCAAGGTTTTTTCTATGAAGAAGCCGAGGAAGAGGACGATGACTGAAACTGGGAATAATTTTTCTCAGAATGAATAGCCCTCCATGCGAGGGCTTTTTTGTGCCTGCAGAGAACCACCAAACGAGGAAGGTTGATTATGTCGAGTGTAAGCGTGATGCATGGAAAGAATGTAACGTCGATTCGGGCAAGAGGGCAGGCCGCTCAAAACCTCTTCGACGCCATGACTGGCGGCATCCAAAAATCACAGAAGGGTGTCGAAGGTGGTAACTGCAACCGAACAGCGTGCCAGGCCCCCGGCGCGACTTTCTATAACGCCTCCACCATGAAGTGGTATTGCCCAAAGTGTTACGAAAAAATCAACGATGCGAACCCAGGGCTTTGCGTGGAACGATAGTATTGGCGTAAAGAGCTGGCTTGCAGCGGTCGATCTTCCCGATTTTCTTCAGTTGCGTGCTACTGAAGACCGGGTTCGATATCCACTCAGCGGTTGAGGCTGGGAAAGCACCCCTGAGCGTTATTATCCCCGCCGCTCCCTTCATTATAATTGGCTATCTCGCGCTTCATTGCTTGGGAAAGACCTTTGGTCAGATCTCTTCTGACAATGATCCGGATCGTCGGCCCAATACTGGCTCGATGGCCGAGGGAGTTTTCATTACGGCTGAGCAACACAACGAACACATCAAAACTTTTGGACCCAAAGGGCCGAAAGCTCCAGCACACAAGGCCACGCCTTAATTTCTTGCGCCCCGTAAGTCAGGTGTCATTGTTATTTTAGGGGGTGTAATGGGTATTCACTGGGCAGGCCCGAATCTTCCGCCGATTAATCTGTGGTCGGCGCCTGAGAACCCTTCCTTGTCGAAGGCTAAAGCAGAGACCATTCAGCAATCTCTGGATCGTTTGGGGTTTGACAGTCAGTGGGTCCAAAATCCACGTGGCAGCAGTCGCGGACTGATTATCCACGATCGCCGGGCGAACTCGACCCGAGGCCAGCTTCTGTCAGCCACCCAAGCACTGGACCTTATTGACCGGAAAGACGGGCAAAGTCATGGATAAACGTCCCCAGATCGTAAGTCTTGATATGTTCCAGTCAGACTCACCTTGCGTGAGCCTTTGCAAGCTGGAAGAAGGGGTATGCGTTGGTTGCGGCCGCACCGGACGCGACGTGGGTAGCTGGCAGGTGCTCTCGGACAAAGAAAAAGCTATGGTCAATCAAGCTGCCAAGGCTCGTTTGTCGCTTATCTCTCGACCTGTTGCGAACTCGGAAAACCAGATAGGGCACTCTAAATAATGCACGTTCCCGAAGACTATGAAATTCAGCTTGATGCCCTGAAACGAAGGATATGGATCAATGGCCCCGACGGATCCAATGTCGCCCGCTTTGATAATCGGTTCGGCATGGACATCCATAGAAGTGTCACAGAGCAAATGAATGGCGCCCCTCAGTGCCTCCACTGCACTCACAAAAAGCCTACGGTCGTGGAGTGGGATGATTTCAGGCGCAAGGTTGAGCACTACTTCGGCGTGGCGGTGCCGTTCTACTCCGTGGACATCCTATCTTAGCGTTCCAGTGCTCCGGCGCTCTCGCCCCAACTTTACTGTTGCCGTAAGCGCATCGTCGATGAACTGGTTCACGACGCAGAGTTCAATTACGGAGAGCAGTTATGTCCAATGAAGCAAAAACGCCTTTCAAAGCAGTTCAGGAAGAGAAAACGGATCGGATGTACATTGAGGTAGAAGGCCTCGGTACCGTTCGCCTGAATCGAACCGACGAAGGCTTGATCGTTGATGTCTGGAACAGTGACGACACAGAAGTTGTCGACACGATGGCTTTGGAATGCAACGATTTTCTCTGACCCATCCTTTGATGGAACGAGTGTCTGAATTAAGCATCCGTTCGCGGGTGCTTTTTTACTTGGCCGGTTTAAATAGGCTCTATTCGACAGCCCATATCTAAAAGGCTTCAAGATCCCCTGAATTATCTCATTTCCGTAAGAACCTCATACCTATTTAAACGATCACCCCCTGGGGGATGTATGAGTTCAATTTCGGCGGCGACGAGTCAGGTTTTTGTTTCCTACCGACTGCGCAACAACACAATGGCAGACCTCATGGAAGCGGTTATCGAAGTTCCTTCGGCCACGGCGCCTCAAGACATTATTGGCTTCATCAAACAGACGATTCGCCCAAAACAAATGCCCGATCCATCTGACGGCTATCGTGGACAGGACCCAAGCGAAGTCCAAATCACCAATATGGTAAATCTAAGCACGTTGCTACGACCGTTATTCACCAGTCCCAGCCTGACAACGGGTCTAGCAGGTCACTTCATCCACGAATGGTGAAAAACGGTTAGTAACGATGACGAAACCTGAATCGATCGACACAAGTAAGCGGATAAAGGCACTGCTTGACGTCCTGAAAGGTGGTCAATTCGATTACGCCGACGAAAAAAAGTGCCAGAGCCTGATGAACGACTACCTGGCCAAGGTAGGATTACCGTTTGAGCGTGAGTTTCAGGTTTCAGGCGGCATCATTGATTTTTTCCTTCCCCGTTCCGGCCTGGGTATCGAGGTGAAAGCCGGGAAGAACTGGAGCCGCAGAGAAGTGTTCCGCCAGTGTGAACGTTACTGCAACGATGACCGAATACGGGGGTTGGTGCTTGCAACCGGGCGAAGCCAGGCGCTCCCCGAAACGATCAACGACAAACCTGTGCGGGTATTGGCCCTGGGAGAGGCTTTTCTATGACAGCCGCCATGCGTACCTATGGCCGGGTTTCCTACGACCTGAAACACGATCAGTGGCGCATCGAAGAGGTGGAGCCGCACGTCGCCATTCGCCTGAAACAGCTATTTCCTCGAATTCCCAAGGAAAAGAGCGCCCCGTTCAGACTCCAGGGCACTTCCGACATGGCGGCAGACCTTGAATGGTTCATGACCCGCTACCCCATGGATTTGTCCAAGGCAGACCGGAAGCGCCTGCGAAGCCAGTCCAAGCAATTCTTTGACGATCAGGCGGAAGCGGAGCGCATCCTCACCCCCAAGGCGAAACCTCTACACAGGGGCGGTCTCCTGCCGGGGCAGGTCCAGCGTGACTATCAGGCGGTGGCCACCAATCTGGTGGAGCAGGTGCGCTCGCTGATGCTCATCGACGACATTGGTCTGGGCAAGACGTATGAAGGGCTCGCAGTCGGACTTATCCCTGGATCGCTCCCGATGGTAGTCGTGGTTGAGCCACACCTGCAGAAGCAGTGGGAAGAGAAAGCCAAAAGTTACATCGATCTGCGGGTCCACTCCGTAAAGGGCACCAAGCCCTATAACCTGCCTGACGACGCTGACATTTTCATTGTAAAGTACACCCAGCTGTCGGGATGGGTTGATGTCCTCTCTCAGGGCTGGGTCAAAGCCATTGTGTTCGATGAAGTGCAGCAGCTCAGGCGCGGTACCGAATCCGCCAAAGGCACCGCTGCAGCGGCTATCTGCAACAACGTGGAAATCCGGGTCGGGATGACCGCCACCACGATTTATAACTATGGCATTGAGATATTCAACATTGCCGATATGATCAGGCCGGGCTGCCTGGGCACGCGATCGGAGTTTATCCGGGAGTGGTGCACGACCGACAACGCAGGCAAGGGCATTGTGAAAGACCCGTCCGCCCTCGGAATGTACCTTCGAGAGATTCACATGGTCCTGCGCCGATCCAAGGCCGACGTTGGGCAAGAAGCTCGCCAGCTTAAACCGGACCTGCAGTGGGTTGAGCCCAATCAGAAGATGGTTGAGGACAGCGAGGATCTGGCGGCTTCTCTCGCCATGACAGCTCTAACTGGTGATTTCAAATCCGCTGGCGCTGCTTCCCGCGACTTCGACATGAAGATGCGCGAAATGACAGGGATCGCCAAAGCTCGTTCGGTGGCTGCATACGTCAAGATGGTGGTGGAGTCCGGACAAAAAGTCTTGCTGTTTGGCTGGCACCGGGAGGTTTACCGAATATGGGCGGAAGAGCTGGCGGACCTGAATGTGTCCTGGTACACCGGTTCCGAAAGCCCTGCCCAGAAGGCCCAGAGCAAAGAAGACTTCATCAATGGTGATGCTCAGGTACTGGTGATGTCGCTCCGCTCCGGCGCCGGTACCGATGGCATCCAGCATTGCTGCTCAACCGTTATTTTCGGGGAGCTGGACTGGTCGCCCCAGATCCACAAACAGTGCGTTGGTAGACTGGACAGGGACGGCCAACTGGAAGAAGTGTTTGTGATCTACGTGGTGACCAACTATGGCTCAGATCCTGTCATTATCGACATGCAAGGTCTTAAGAGCGGTCAGAACCAGGGCATTGCCGACCCCGGCAAAGACGAGGGAAGTCATCAACAGGCCCCTGATCGTATCAAGACATTGGCCAAATCTTACCTGAAGTCCCAGGGCTACAAAGTCCCAGCCCGTCCGGAGAACGTCGCATCCGTGGGGGAGCAGGTCGCTTTACTTTGACGCCTTCCAACACCACGCGGGGCCGTCGTTCGATATCAAATGTAATCGTATGGGAGCAGGTTGTGAGCAATATGAGTAAGGAGTTGTGGTGTGATAATAGAGTTGGTAACACCGTAAAAAAGTTGGTAACTAAGGAATAGAGAATTATGGAAATTAAAACTCAAAACGAAGCTCACCCTGATGATTTGGCGGTAGACCGGTTTGCCGCTGCTATGAAAGCCAGGCTTGCCAAGAGCCGCAAAAAAGGCCGGGGTGGGTGGAGCGATAGAGCCCAATGTAGCGGAGAACATTTGGCTGATCTTCTGATCGAACACCTGGCGAAAGGGAACGATGGCACGTTTGAAGATGTAGCTAATTTCGCGATGATGCTGCACCAGCGCAACGAAAGCACTGATATTTTAGCTCAAAAGATTGGTGAAAATGATCGGTATGTTCAAGAGCTTGAGCATAGCTACGAACAGCTTAATCTATGGTTAGTGGGCATTCTGGCAGAGTATGAAAGTACAGGTCACGCCGGGCTCACTATTAACGAGGTACGTCAGCATTACAGCAAAATTCGCAAGTCCACCCAGAAATCCCACAAAGACGACATTCTTCCAGAGGATCTTCAAAGAGAGTTCGGTGTCAAGACAGGTGCAGAGCTGACTGCGTTTTTGGAGGATCAAGAATCGCGGTACGAAGAGGAAGACCCGGATGACGACGAAATTATTTGGTAACGATGTAAAAATTTCATTCGTGGGTGGCGCGTCGAAGACAACGCATAACGGAAAAGAGTAGTGCTAAGTTACCAACTTTATTAGTACGGATTTCAGGTTTTCCGGGACCTAAATAGCGATTTTTGCCAAAAGTTACCAACTTTATTATTTATTTTGGAATTTACAGTACGGAAAATGCGGGACTATAACGGCGTTTTGTTACCAACTTTATTAAGAGCCTACAACAGAGCTAAAAATGCTCGTTACAATATTGGTATTTGTGAGCAACTAGCTCTTCAGTTGGACGCAAAACCGACGTCAGAGAAAACGAAAAATTTCGAGAAGCTCAACCTCATAGTTGTTGCACAAGCTCCGTCTCCTGAGCAACAACAGGATAGGCCTGTTCATATCCAAATACTTGTGCCTCATGAGAGCAACAAGGGATACCATTTGAGAATTGGTATCGATGAACTACTGGCTGGTTTTGCTACAGCCCAGCCATCCGTTGAGGCTGAAGATCAGGCTTGGCCGAAACTACGTAAGCAAATGCGCCAAGCAGAAAGTGATGAAAGTAACGAACAGAATGATTAAGGGGTGCACACGATCATGAGATCTGGAATCCAAGGCTTCCAGTCACTGCGGCTACAGCAACTTCGCGCTAGTTTGGCAATGACTCAGGCTGAACTTGCCGACCTCATTCAATGCGCTAAAGGTAACATCTCTAAATGGGAACAGGGCAGAAGTAGCCCAGAAATCAGTAGTTTTCAAAAAATTTGTAAAGTCTTCGGGGTATCTGAAACGTGGCTTCTGGAAGCACCGATAGCTAGTCGCGAAACGCAACCCAGCTTCTTTAGAGCGCAAAACCAGACTCCAAAAGCTTCAAGAGAGGTTGCCAGAACTCGATTGGATTGGGCTGAGGAGATTTCTTACAAATTACAGGAAAGCCTAGAATTTCCAGTTGTCAATGTGCCGGAGCACAAAGGTGACTTCAAAGCGCTGACGGACTATGAGATAGAGAATTTAGCTACCGAATGCCGCCAACTTTGGAAGCTCGGTCAGTCACCTGTTGATAATTTGATCAACGCCATGGAAAGCAATGGCATCGTAGTCACTCGTGGTAGCTTGGGTTTTGCTAAAATGGATGGAGTATCACGCTGGTCACAGGCGGATGCACGTCCTTATACATTTCTTTGTATGGATAAAGCTAATGGCTTTAGAACGCGATTTGACTCTGCGCACGAGCTAGGTCATATAGTGCTTCATAAAGCAGTTACTGATGTAGACTACCAGAAACACTACCATCTATTAGAAAAGCAGGCACACCGCTTTGCTAGTGCTATTTTATTACCTGCGGCCTCATTTTCTCGGGATGTGCATTACCCAACCCTGGAAACCTTTCTGATACTCAAACCAAAATGGAAGGCATCTGCTGCAGCGATGATTCGCCGCTGTCAGGATTTGGAAATCATAGGTGAGGATACGGCCTTACGGTTGTGGAAAGCTCGTTCGGCCCGCGGGTGGGTACAACGTGAACCACTTGACGAAACGTTAGTGCCTGAAGAGCCTAAATTGCTTGAGCGTAGCGTCAAAATGTTGGTTGAGAATAAAATCTTGGCGAAAAATACCTTACGCCAAGTCTTGGGAATGCCTGCGAGTATTATAGAAGAGCTTTGTAATCTCCCTAAAGGCTATTTTGAGCAAGATAACACTGGCAACGTTATTGAACTGCGCTTGAGATCGAGCGCTCAGCAACGCTCGAACTCGCAACACAGTAGCGGTGGTCAAGTGATTCCTCTCGCGCGAAAATAGGACGGAACGGGTTTGGATGCTTGCCTTGGGGATGTAGCTTAGCGTGAAAAAAGTGAAAAGTTACCATCTTTATTAGCATGAAAAACACACCGGAAGGGAGGGTGGTACCTTTCAGTTACCAACTTTATTTTTTTATGTGGGCGAAGGCGCCCGCATAAATGGGCGCTAGGGCGACGTTTTGTTACCAACTTTATTACGATCCCACACGAAACTGAGAAATGTCCGCAATGCGGAACCATGGACCAGTTCTATCTTGTCGAATGATCACCAGCCCTCTTCTGAGGGCTTTTTTTTTGCTTCAAAACTCTTCCTTTAAAGCCTTTCCCATCTTTTTAATTTCGTACGCGCCGTATGGGTTTTAACACTCCCGTTATTAGGTGCTCGCAATGGCTATAAAACACTACGTTCTGGATACTAACGTTCTGCTTCACGACCCCAGCTGCGTTCTGGGTTTCGATGACAACACAATTGTCATCTCCCCGGTGGTTCTTGAAGAACTGGACGCCATCAAATCTCAGTCCAGAATGGTTTCTCCGGATGCTCGCCAGGCTATCCGGATGCTTGAATCCATTGTGGAGGGTTCTGACCCGAAGCTTCTGGGATCAAAAGGCGTAGAGCGCAATGAAGTTGGCGGTCGACTAATGATCCCGGCACTGAAAGCAGGCCTTGATCTGGTTGAGGGCGTAAGGGCGGCTAATAACGACCAGCGAATCATTCGTGATGCCTTACTGCTGAGAACGGCCTCTGGGTCTTCTGAAGAGTGCATGGCGAAGTTGGCCGGTGAAGCAGACAAGGCCCCGGCACCGGACGATTTGGAAACCATTTTCGTCTCCAGAGATCTAAATGCCCGATTGATGGCCCGAGCACACGGCCTGCTGGCGGAAGACTTCAAAGGGGCCCAGGTTAAGGCCGACAACGAAGAGATCCCATCCGGCGTCATTGAAGTCGACCGAGAGCTTATCGACGTCCACCTGCTGACCTGCGATAACGTTCACTATCGCTTCAATCGAAAGGATCTGGAAGCTGACCTCGGTTTAAGCATTCACCCGCACCTGATGATCGCGATCAATGATGCAGAATTCTTTCGAGTCACCAGCGTAACGGACGCTGAAGTCGTCTGCATGCATCGGAACATGGGGACCGTTCAGTCGCCGTTTGACCTGCAGCCAAAGAACCTGCGCCAGGCCATGGCGATCGATGTCACGATGGATGAGGAAGTTCCGTTGGTCATCCTGACCGGGGGTGCTGGCTCCGGCAAGACCCTTCTCAGTCTGGCGATGGGCATGGAGAAAATGATGGCAGGGGCTGATCCCCGGAACCGGCCGTACCAGCGAATCATCGTTGCACGTTCAAGTGACGGACTGGATGACGACATTGGAGCTCTTCCTGGAACGGAGGAAGA